>Ga0081526_100043_pt1 | contig 108179 bp, 68 predicted proteins | sample HotLakmasection2_FD_70991 | JGI IMG/M metagenome (GOLD analysis project Ga0081526, IMG submission 70991) | Hypersaline microbial mat communities from Hot Lake, Washington, USA - Section #2 (SPADES assembly) (version 2) | ecosystem: Environmental > Aquatic > Non-marine Saline and Alkaline >... | reverse complement strand
CCCGCTTCCAATACCCCGGACTGAGGCCGCTGCCGCCGATGTGCAGTTCGCCGGGAACGCCGACGGGAACCGGATTTTGCTGGGCATCAAGGATGTAGAACTGGGTGTTGGCAATGGGTTGGCCAATGGGGACGATGCCGTCTTGCAGCATGGACGACTCAATCTTGAGGGCGGCAGACCAGATGGTGGTTTCGGTGGGGCCGTAGAGGTTCCAGAGTTCTGCACCGCAGGGGAGTAGTTGCTGGGCTAGGGAGACATCGAGGGCTTCGCCGCCGCAGAGGAGTTTGAGGTCGGCTTTGCCCGGCCAGCCACTTTCCAGCAGGAGTCGCCAGGTGGCGGGGGTGGCCTGCATCAGGGTGATGTCGTGCTGCTCTAGCTGGGCAGCGAGTTTGTGGGGGTCGCGGACGGTGTCCTGGCTGGCGATGACCAGGGTGCCGCCAACGGTGAGGGGCAGGAACAGTTCCAGGGCGGCGATGTCGAAGGCGAGGGTGGTGACGGCGAGGAGGGTGTCTTGGGCCGTCATGCCGGGAGCCTGGGCCATGGCGCTGAGCAGGTTAGTGAGGCTCTGGTGGCGAATGGGGACACCTTTGGGGGTGCCGGTGGAGCCGGAGGTGTAGATGAGGTAGGCGAGGGTGGAGGGTAGGTGGGTAGGTGAGTGGGTGGGTAGGTGGGTGGGTAGGTGGGTGGGTAGGTGGGTGGGTGTATGGGTGGATGGGTAGGGGCGTACGACTGTGGGCTCGTGCAGGGTGGAGGGGGTGGAGAGATCGCTGATATTCAGGATGGGGAGGGTGTTATTGGTAATAGCCTCAATGGGAAGGTGGGCAATGCCCACCCTACCGGGGGGACTCGTAGGGTGGGCACTGCCCACCATTGAATCCGCAGTTAACCGATCAACCCTTGGAGCACTGCCCACCGTGGACGAATTTGCCGTAATCAGGAGCGACACCTGGGCATCCTCCAAAATGAAGCGCAGTCGCTCGGCGGGATAAGTGGGGTCGAGGGGGACGTAGGTGGCCCCGGTTCTAAGGATGGCGAGGAGAGTGATCACCAGCTCGGCGGAGCGTTCCAGGCAGAGGGCAACTCGGTCACCCAACTGTACGCCTTGTTGAATTAAGTAATGAGCCAGTTGGTTAACTCGCTGGTTAAGTTCCTGGTAGCTGAGGGCAGTGTCCTCAAAAATGACGGCAGTGGCATCCGGCGTGGCTTTGGCCTGGTCGGCAATCAGCTCATGGACGCAGCGTTCGGGAATGGGTTGCTCGGTGTGGTTCCAGGTTTGGAGGTGCTGCCGCTCGGTTGGGGTGAGTAGGGGTAGCGTTGCCAGAGGTTGATCTGGATCGGCGATCATGCCCTGGAGCAGGGTTTCCAGGTGGCTGAGGAGGCGGTGAATGGCGGCAGTGGGGATGCGACTTTGGTCATAATTCACCCTAAAAGCGAGGATTTCGCCCGGTATGACGACCAGAGCGAGGGGATAGTTGGTCTGTTCAAAGCCTTTTCCTTCGCGGATGGTGAGGCCGCTGCTGTCGTCGGTGAGGGCTGTATTCAGGGAAACGGGGTAGTTTTCGAAGACCAGCAGGCTCTCGAATAGAGGAGTGCCGTGGGGGACTGGGCTCCAGGATTGGATGTCGGTGAGGCGGCTGAAGGAATAGGTTTCGCGATCGCGCTGATCGGCCTGAATCTGTTGCAGCCAGGGGAGCAGCGGCATCTCGGGGGGCAGCGAAACCCGCACGGGCACAGTGTTGATGAACAATCCTACGATGGAGTCTGCGCCGGGTAGGGTGGGTGGGCGTCCGGAAACCGTTGCCCCAAATACCACGTCCCCGGTGTCGCTGTAGCGGCTCAGCACCAGGGCCCAGGCACCCTGAATCAGGGTGTTCAGGGTGAGGTGGTGGCGCTGGGCAAAGGCATTCAGGTCAGCCGTCAGATTCTGAGATAGCGTCAGCCACTGCTCGCAGTGCTCTGAGGGAGCAGAGGTGAGTCGCAGACGGTCAATGCCCAGCGGGGTGGGAGCGGTGAAGCCTGCCAGAGTTTTCTGCCAGTAAGCCTGGGCTGCCTGCTGGTCCTGCTGCTGGAGCCAGAGAATATAGTCCCGATAAGGTCTGGGCGGCTGCAGGGTGAGCGTCTGCCCCTGACGCTGAGCCCTGTAGCAGGCGAGGACTTCCTTAATCAGCAGGGCATTGCACCAGCCATCCATCAGCAGGTGATGGTGGCTCCAGACGAAGCGATGCCGCTGGGGGCCGAGCCGCAAGAGGGCACAGCGCATTAGGGGAGCCTGGTCGAGGCGAAAGCCCTGGGTGCGATCGCGCCGCAAAAACGCCTCCAGCTGGTCTGCCTGCTCTGGCTCTGACAGGGCTTGCCAGTCCTCCTCAACCCAGGGCAGATCAGCGATGGCGTAGACCACCTGCAGGGGCTTATCTGCCTCTTCCCAGTAGAACGCAGTACGCAACACGGCATGGCGCTGGACGACTGCCTGCCACGCCTGTTTGAAGGCAGCAACGTCCAGATCGCCCTCCAGCAGGCAGTTTCGCTGCTCAAAGTACACCCCCGACTCGGGCGCATACAACGTGTGGAACAGCATACCCTGCTGCATCGGGGAGAGTTCGTAGATATCCTGTACGTTCATCATGGCGCTAGTTCCCCCGAATCTTGCTGAAGAGCTGGTCAAGCTGTGCCTGATTCACCCGCGCCGCCGCAAAGTCGGACGGGGTATAGGTGGCTTCGGTGGCAGGTTGAGCAGGCTGGGCCAGGTAGGACTGCAGCGTTGCCCGAAAGCGCTGGGCAAGGGTCTCAACAGTGGCCCGTCGGTGGACAGCACGGCTGTAGCGCCAGACTACCTGAAGCTGACCGTCCCGAATCAGGGCCACCACATCCAGCAGGTAGCGGCGGGCTCCCAGCGGACTGCGGAGTTGCCCCACCGATTCAGCAGCCAGGGACTGAATCAAGCCCTGGCTTTCAGAGACAGCGTCCAGCCGGATTTGTCCCAGGTAGTTAAAGCTGATGGTTGCAGGAGACCTCAACGCCGGGTCAGCCCCGGCAGCCAGATAGCGCAAAATGCCATACCCCACACCTTGATGGGGAACGCTGCGCAGCTGCTCCTTCACCGACCGGAGCTGCTCGGCCATCGTCCCCGAGGGCAGCTCCAGCCGCAGGGGATAAACCGCCGTAAACCAGCCCACTGTCCGAGACCCATCCAGCTCCGCCAGGTCTTGCAAATTTTGCAAATTCAGGTCTCGCCCATGCCCCTCCAGGTCAATCAACACCGTAGGGGACTGCATCCAGGACTTCAGCGTCTGGCCCAGAACCGTCAGCAGCACCTCATTGACCTGGGCATGGTAGGTCTGGGTGACAACCTCCAAAAGCGCCTGGGTTTGATCCGCATCCAGTCCGAAGGAAATTTCCTCCATGGACGCCACCCTGTTGCGCTGGGCATCTCCTTCAAAATCCACTGGCAGCGCTGCCGCCGGAGCGCATACATCGCGCCAGTAGGAACGCTCCGCCTCGAAGTAGCCTGACCGCCCCAAGGTCAACAACTGATTTGCCCAGGTCTGAATTGAATGGGTCTTTGGCGGTAAAAGGACTTCGCTTCCCGCCGCCAACTGCCGATAGGCCGTCTCCAGGTCTTCCAGCAGAATTCGCCAGGATACCCCATCGACAATCAGATGGTGAGCAATCAGCAGTAAGCGGCAGTCCCGCTCTCCCAGTTGCAACAAAGCAGCCCGAAACAGTGGCCCTGCCGCCAGATTCAGACTGGCCTGCCAGGTATTCACCGCTGCGGCCAGAGCCTCTGCCTGGGTTTCCGAAGAAAGATGGGACAGGTCGAGGTCATCCAGCGGTACCGTCACAGCATCGGGAACTTGAATGACCTGCTCCCAGAGCCCGTCTTGGCAGGAGAAGCGCGATCGCAACCCATCATGGTGCCCCACCAATGCCCGCAGCGACTGAGCCAGTATCGGCCTCTGCACATTCGCTGCCACCGTCACCATCACCGCCTGATTGAAGTGATGCGGCTCCGGCAATTCCTGAGCAAAAAAGTCCCGCTGAATCGGCGTCAGGGGCACCGCTCCGGTCACAGGTTCCTGGGAAACAGCGGATTGCGATCGCACCTCAGCCACCGCCGCCAACTCCGCCACCGTCTGGTGCTGGAATAGCTGGCGCGGCGTCAAATGCAATCCCCGCTGGTGCGCCCTCGCGATAATCTGCATCGCCAGAATCGAGTCGCCCCCCAGCTCAAAGAAGTTGTCATGAATGCCCACCGCACCCCGCCGCAGCACCTCAGCCCAGACCGCCGCCAGGCTCTGCTCCGTCTCCGTCAGAGGCCGATCCCCTTCACTCACAGCCGTCTCTATTTCCGGCAACGGCAGCGCCCTGCGATCCACCTTGCCATTCACCGTCACCGTCAGCGACTCCAGGGTGACGAAGTAGTCGGGGAGCATGTAGGCGGGGAGTTTGTTGGCGAGATAGTTTTTGAGTTTTGAGTTTTGTTCGCGCAGCGACTCCAGAGGAGTAATTTTGAGTTCTGAATTCAAAATTGATAATTCAAAATTCAAAACTAAATACGCCACCAACTTCGCCGCTTCCCCCAAATCATCCCGCAGCACCACAACCGCCTGCTCCACCTGCGGATGCTGGCCCAGGGCGGCCTCGATTTCGCCGGGTTCGATGCGGTAGCCGCGCAGTTTGATCTGGTCGTCCATGCGGCCCAGGTATTCGAGGGTGCCGTCGGGACGGTAGCGGGCGCGATCACCAGTCTTGTAAAGAAGGGAGTAGGGAATAGGGAGTAGGGAGTAGAGAGTAGGGAAAGTTCCCTGTTCCCCATTCCCTATTCCCTGTTCCCCATTCCCTGTTCCCTGGAAAAACGGATTCGGCACAAACCGCTCCGCCGTCAAATCCGGTCGGTTGAGATACCCGCGTGCCACGCCTGCGCCGCCGATGTAGAGTTCGCCGGGGACGCCGATGGGGAGGGGTTCCAGGTTGGGATCGAGGACGTAGAGTTGGACGTTGGCGATGGGGCGACCGATGGGGACGGTATCACCCGAAAAGTCGAGGGGGATGTCGTAGATACAGCAGCCGACGACGGCTTCGGTGGGGCCGTATTCGTTGATGAGGCGGAGGTTGGGGTGGTGTTGCTGCCAGGGGGTGATGTCGCGACTGTGCAGGGCTTCGCCGCCGAGGATGAGGGAGTAGGGGCGAGGCATTTTGGAAATAGTGTTATCTGTCATCCGGTCAGCTTTGGTCAAAATGCCTCGCCCGTACAGGGGATGGGGAGATGGGGGGGTGTCTGCCATCCGGTCTTTGGTCAAAATGCCTCGCCCGTACGTGGGCTGAGGGGATGGGGGGAAGATTAGCGGCGCGATCGCTTTCAGGTGGGAGGGGGTGAGTTTGACGAGGCTGAAGGTATCGCTGCCCTGGAGGGCCTGACCCAGGGCTTCGACCTCGTGGGTTTCGGGGAGGAGGGTGACGGGTTGCCCGACCAGGAGGGGGGCGAACAGGCTGGTGATGGTGGCATCGAACCCGATGGAGGACTGCACGGGAGCACCGCCCCCGACGGCGACGTTGTAAGCCTGGATGCACCAGTGCAGGTAGTTGCTCAATCCCCGGTGGGTGAGCAGGGTACCTTTGGGGTTGCCGGTGGAACCAGAGGTGTAGATGACGTAGGCCAGGTTCTCAAGATCAAGGCTGACGGTGGGGTTGTGGTCAGGGGCCTGGGCCAGCTTTTCGCCTTCACCCAGCAAATCCAAAGTAGGGTGGGCACCGCCCACCATTTCCCCCAGCGCCTCTCCACCCACCGTCACCACCCGCGACACCTGGGCATCAGCCAGCATAAAGCGAACTCGCTCCCCTGGTAGGCTGGGGTCAATGGGCACATATGCTCCGCCAGCCTTGAGTACGCCCAACAGCGCTACCAGCAGCTCAACGGAACGGGGGAGATAAATTCCCACCAGGCTTTCGGGGCCAATGCCCTGGGCTTGCAGGGTGTAGGCGAGCTGGTTAGCGCGACGATTGAGCTGGTCGTAGGTGAGTTGCTGAGTAGGGTCGATGACGGCCACAGCATCCGGCGTCTGTTCCACTTGAGCTGCAAACCGCTGGTGAAAGCATTGATTTGGCAGTGGAGCCTGGGTCTGGTTCCACTCCACCAGAAGCTGATGCCGTTCCGCTGCACTCAGGAGGGGAAGTTCGGCCACAGGGCAATCCGGGTGGGCGAGAATTCCTGCCAGCAGGGTCTGAAAATGTCCCAGCATCCGCTGAATGCGGTCTTCATCGAACAGGTCGGTGCGGTATTCCACCGCCAGCAGCAGGCCGTCGTCCCGCTCGATGCCGTGCCAGGTCATATCGAACTTGGTTTGGCCCGGATCAATCCAGGTCTGTTGAACCTCTAGCCCCGGCAAATCCAGGTCGAGGGTTGCTGCGTTCTGGCGCTGATAGCCGCTCTGGAGCTGAAACATCACCTGAAACAGCGGGTTCTTGCTCAGGTCGCGATCGCACTCCAGGGCTTCAACAACCTTGGCGAAGGGCACTTCGGAGTGCTGGAAGGCATCTGCGGTGACCTGCCTGACCTGCTGCAATAGCGCTCGAAATGTCATGCTGCCAGTCAGAGGGGTGCGGAGCACCAGGGTATTCACAAAAAAGCCGATCAGCGGCTCCACCTCGGAATGATTGCGGTTGGCGACGGGCACCCCCACGCTGATATCGTCCTGGGCGGTGTAGCGGTGCAGCAGCAGCTTGAACGCCGCCAGCAGGGTCATAAACAGCGTGGTGCCTTCCCTCTGGCTGAGGGCTTTGAGGGCGGCGACGCAGTCGGATGGCAGGGAGCGGGTGCAGGTACGGCTGGTGAAATTGGGCACTGCCGGACGGGGGCGATCCGTGGGCAATTCGAGCACGGGTAAACCCGTAAGCTGCTGTCGCCAGTAATCGAGCTGGGTGCGGCAGGCATCGCTCTGGAGCCACTGCTGCTGCCACAGAGTGTAGTCGGCGTACTGAATCGGCAGGGGCGGCAGGGATGGAGCCGTATTTTCTGCGAAGGCACGATAAACGGTCGCCAGTTCCCGCATCAGTACCCCACGGGACCAGCCATCCGCCACGATATGGTGCAGCACCAGCAGCAGCAGGGCCGTAGTCTCATTCAGCCGCAGCAGGTGACTGCGAAGCAGCGGGTCGAGGCTGAGGTCGAATGGCCGCCTGACGCACTGTTCGGTGAGTCGCTGAATTTCGGCTTCGACAGCAGCCTCTGGCAACGGCCTCAAATCGGTCACTGGCAAGGATAAGGCAATATCCGGCAGTACCTGTTGACAGGGCCGACCGTCCTGCTCGACAAACCGGGTTCGGAGGCTTTCGTGGCGTTGGGCGATCGCAGTCAAACTCCCCTCCAATGCTGAAACGTTGAGCGTCCCCGTTAGCCGCCAGGACAGGGCGATGTGATAGGCCGAACTGTCCGGGTTGAGCTGATGCAGCACCCAGAGATTTTGCTGGGACGGGGAGAGCGGCACCACCGCCGGACGGGCCTGGGGCACAAGGGGTAACGCCGCCGCTGGAACCAAGCCCTGCTGCTTCAACCGCTGCTCCAACAACGCCCGCCGCTCAGGAGAGAGGGCGGCAATGCGCTGCTGCAGGGCTTCAGAAGTAAGTCGCAGGTCTGACATGAGTGACGGGAGGTAGGACGGGGGCGCAGAGGGATGGGTTGAGGGAAGGCTGGCTGGGATGCCAGGGTTCAGAATCTGGGGCTCTGGGACACCTGCAGCCACTTGGCTGTGGGTGTCAGGTGCCGGGTTTCAGGTATCAGGTATCGGGTGTCAGGTGTCAGGGATGATGGGCTGATGGACGCCAGGCTGTACTAGCGTTTGATTTGCAAGGCGTGATTTCTAATGAGCGCTACCAACCATCACGGTTTCTGATAAAGGAATAACACAATTATCCTTGAGTCGCTTGAGATAGGGGAGGGCTTGCATAACTCGGTCAAAATCCTGAACAAAGTCGATTAAGCAGGCGATTTCAGTGATGCCAACCTTAGCCAGTTTTTGGATGAATGGTAAACAGCTTTCAGGGGTTCCGATCAGGGAGCGATCGTTCATAAACCCTTCCACCCCAAATAATAACAGACTATTCAGGTCGTCATCGGAAAAATCTTCGAGGCTGATGGATAATCCCATCCCTTTGGCCAGATTTTCCAGGAGACCGTAATGGGTTTTCAGGTATTCGCAAAAGGGTTGGCGAACATCATCTTTAACCTGGTCGATATCGGCACCCAAAAAGGTATGGAGCATGAGCGATATGGTTTTCGTATTGGGGTCATGACCATGCTTGCTGAGGGACTGTTTATAAGCCTGAATTTTAGGAGCCAATTGTTCTAATGATCCGCCCAGGAGTGAGGTAAGGATATTTGCGCCCAGCCGTCCGGCTTCGATGAAGGTTTCGGTGGACTGGCAGGTAATCCAGGTGGGCAGTTGGGGCTGGATGGGTCGCGGTAGGGATACCGCCGAGACGGTTTTGCCCGTGGCGTCTTGAAAGTCTACGGTTTCCCCTCGCCAGAGTTGCTGAACTTGCTGAATCCCCCGCCACATCACAGCTTTGCGGCTGGCATGGGGGGTGGGCGACAGAATGAACTCGTCCATGGTCCAGCCTGAGGCAAAGGCGATCGCGGCTCGCCCGCAGGAGAGATTATCGACAACGGCCCAATCTTCAGCAATGCGGACGGGATGGTGCAGGGGCACGACCACGCTGCCTGCCCGCAGTTGCAGGTTTTCCGTCACCATGGCCAGGGCGGCGCTGGTAAGGCCGGGGTTGGGGTAAAGCCCGCCGAAGGCGTGGAAATGCCGTTCGGGGGTCCATACGGCGGTGAAGCCATTTTGGTCGGCGAATTTGGCGCTTTCAATTAGAAGTTGGTATTGATTGGGGCGGGCAATGGAGCCGTCACCGTCGAAATAAAATAGGCTGAATTTCATGGGAATGTCTGGTTTGCTGCGTAAAGATTCTTTGGGGAAAGGGATGTTTTAATTGCGGTTAATTTTGGATGGTGGGCAGTGCCCACCCTACGAATTTTGCTTGACGGTGCATTACGGCTGCGCCTGATGCACCCTAAAGTTTTGCTGTTTAAGGTTGATTTTTGACTTGATTTTCGACATCTTCTGGAGACATGGTTTCAATTTGATTTAATAACTCTTCAATTGCGGCTTGATCGGTGTCATTAGATTGATTTTCTTCGATTATTTTAGCGATTCCAGCAACGGTGGGGGCTTCAAATAAAAAGGCTCGCATGGGTAATTCAACCTGAAATTCTTTTCGCAGCCTCGTTACGGCCTGGATTGCTAAAAGTGAGTGACCACCCAGTTCGAAGAAGTTATCATAAATTCCGACTTTTTCAACTCCTAATAATTCTTGCATGGCCTCGGCGACGGCGGTTTCAATCGCGGTTGTGGGGGCAACATATTCGCTCGAAAGTTGGGGGCGGGTGTGGTGGTCTGAGGCATCTGATGGCGGGTTGATTGACAGGGTTTCGGGGTGGTGAATCCACTGGTCGATGCGATCGCAGAGATTCCCCGGCGACACGGTCACCTGGTTCAGGGAGGGCTGGGCCAGCACTCGTCTGGTCACCTGCCACACCTCGTCTGGCGTCATCGCCAGGTCGAGCCAGGTTGAACCCGTGTTTTGGGGAGTGTCTTCCAGACGACAGGCATCCCAGTTGATGCTGATCCAGCGGGAAGTCGGGTCACGATGGGCGGTAGTAAGGCTATCCAGGTAGGCATTGGCGGCGGCATAGGCTCCGAACCCAACTCCACCCACCACCGACGACAGGGAAGACTGGAGCAGGACAAAATCGGGATTTTGCCCCTCCAAAGCGGACATCAGCGCCTGAATTCCCTGGATTTTGGGACGAAACGTCTGTTCGCACGTCTGCTGAGTTAGCTCAGGAATCAGGCAGCTGGCGCGATCGCCCATCACCCCGGCATGAATGACGCCGTGAATGTCACCAAATTGGGCCAACCCCTTTTCCACAGCCGCGTTCACCTGCGCCTCATCCCCCAGGTCAGTGCTGAACCACAGGTAGTCCGTGCCCGCCGTTCCCAGTCCCTGCAGTTTGCGGATCAGACGGCTGACCTCGTGCTGGGGGCCATGGGTCGCCAGCCACTGCTCCCACCCGTCAGGAGCGGGCAGCCCAGGACGACCCAGCAGCACCAGTCGGGCCTGAAATTCCCGCCGCAGCGCCTGGGCATAGACCATTCCCAGTCCCTCCACCAGGTCTCCGGCAATCAAGTAAGTGCCCTCCGGTCGCAAGGGCGGTTGACCCTCGGGTAGCGGTAGCGGCTCGTAGGTTTGCACCCAGCGGTAGCCGTCTCGGTAGGCCACGATGGGGTCGGCGGCGGCCAACTCCCGATAGAGACTGTCTACCACAGGCTGGATTGGGGCCGAACCTCCCGTCACAGCAACATCCAGGCAACGACAGCGAATCTGGGCGTATTCCTGGGGAATTACTTTGCAAAGCCCAGAAAGCATTGCCGCCGGGGGGTTGACGGCATCTGTTCCCACCACCGCCTGCCCGTTCGACGTGATCACCGTCAGGGACATCGAGGATGGACTTTGACCCAGTGCCTGAGTCAGGTGCAGCACACTGTAGAAGCTCATCGCAAAATCGGCTGGCTCATCAGCCAGGCTCCATCCCTGCACCCAGTGGGTGGGCCGATGACCCGCAGTTTCCAGAGCCTGAACCAGCACTCGATAATCCTCAGGATTGTGCGGATTCAGGGTGAAGGTGCGCTCCTGATGGGAGAACTGAGAGCCGGGTTGCACCGTAATGACCGTTTGCTCAGCCGTCGCCAGTCGTTGGGCCAGACCAGAACCGATAGGCTCAGCGGCGAACACCACCCAGCAGTCGCTGGGAGCAGGCTCGATCTGCGGCAGGTAAGAACGCCGCCAGGAGGGTAGGTAAAACCAGTCGGCCAGGTTTGCCGCCTTTGTCTCTGGCGCTGCCTTGGGTGCCGCCAGCCCCGCCGGATTCAGCGCGACCCAGTACCGCTGCCGCTCGAAGGGATAAGTGGGCAATGGCACTCGCTGCCGGGGTGCATGAGCGTAGTAGCCCGACCACTGCACAGCCGCCCCCGCCAACCACAGCCGTCCCAGGCTGCCCAGCATCACGGTCCTATCGGCAACAGTTTCCTGGGGATGGGGTAACGAGTTCAGCACCAGCGCAGTTTTCGCCCCCTCAGCCGCCACGGCCTGCTGGGCCAGGGTCTTCAGCGTCCGGCCCGGACCCACCTCCAGCAGCACTGGATTTGGCAGCCGCAGCAACGCCCGCACCCCGTCATAAAACCGCACCGGCTGCCGCAAATGCCGTGCCCAGTAAGCCGGATCCGTCGCCTCTGTCGCCGTTAGCCAGGTGCCCGTTACATTCGAAAGCAGGTCGATCTGGGGCGGATGCAGGGTAATCTGGCTCACTAAAGCCTCTAAGTCTGCGATCGCAGGCTCCATCAGCGGCGAATGAAACCCGTGGGACACCTGTAACCGCCGATAGCGAATGTTTTTCGAATCCAGCAAGGCCTGGAAGGCGGCGATCGCCGCCTCCGTCCCCGATACCGCGCCCAGTTCCGGGCCATTCACCGCCGCGATAACGACATCCACCGGCAACAGTGCCGCCAACGCTGCCTCCGACAACGCCACCGACAGCATCGCCCCCGCCGGACACGCCTGCATCAACCGCCCCCGCGCCGCCACCAGCCGCAGCCCCTCCTCCAGGCTAAACACCCCGGCAATACAGGCCGCCACATATTCTCCAATGCTGTGTCCCATCACGCCAGCGGGTTTGATGCCCCAGGCAAGCCAGAGCTGGGCCAGGGCGTATTCCAGGGCGAAGAGGGCGGGTTGGGCGAAAGCGGTGGAGTGGATGGGGGGATGGGTAGAGGGTGAGGGGTAAAGGGTATAGGGTGTAGGGTTCAGGGTGTAAGGTTCAGGGTTCTCCCCTATTCCCTGTTCCCTATTCCCTATTCCCTTATCGCCATAAATCACCTCCAACAAATCAACCCCCTCCTCCACCAAAATCTCAGCACACCGATCCATCGCCTGCCGGAAAACGGGTTCGGTGGCGTAGAGGTCGCGGCCCATGGTGGGGTACTGGCTACCCTGGCCGGAGAACATGAAGGCGATCGCAGGCGTAGCCGGATCGGCGACCTGGGTAGGGAGGCTGCCGGAGGTCAACTGCTGAACCGCTTCGGTGGAGGACTGGCACAGGCAGATGCGGCGATGGGGGAAGGAGCGGCGACCCACCTGCAGGGTGTAGGCCACATCCGCCAGATCAAGGTCGGGATGGGCTTCTAGATGTCGGGCCAGATTCGCCGTCATTGTTTCCAATGCCGTCGCCGTTTTCGCCGAAAGCACTAATAATTGGGCAGGCTGGTCTATGCCTATTCCTGGTCCTTGGTTATTGGTTATTGGTTCTTCGCTTTTCTCTCTTCCCTCTTCCCTCTTCCCTTTTCCCTCTTCCGGCCCTTCCTCCAAAATCACATGGGCATTCGTGCCTCCCATGCCGAAGGAGCTGACGCCGGCGCGGCGGGGGGTGCCGTTGCGGGGCCAGGGGCTGAGTTGGCGCTGGACGGTGAAGGGGCTGTGGGCAAAGTCGATTTGGGGATTGGGCTGCTGGAAGTGGAGGCTGGGGGGAATTTGCTGGTGTTTCAGGGCCAGGGCGGTTTTGATCAATCCGGCGATGCCAGCGGCGGCGTCGAGGTGGCCCAGGTTGGTTTTGACGGAGCCGATAGCGCAGCCGCCAGGATGATTTTGCAGGGCTCTGGTGAGGGCAGCGATTTCGATGGGGTCGCCGAGGGCAGTGCCGGTGCCGTGGGCTTCGATGTAGCTGAGGCTGGCCGGGTCGATGTTGGCCTGCTTCAAAGCGGCGGCGATGACGGCGGCCTGCCCGGTGACGCTGGGGGCGGTGAGGCTGACTTTCTCGGCTCCATCGTTGTTGATGGCGGAGCCTTTGATCACGGCGTAGATTGTGTCGCCATCGGCGATCGCATCCGCCAACCGCTTCAGCACCACAAGGCCGACCCCGTTGCCGAACACCGTGCCCTGGGCTGCTGCATCAAAGGCGCGACAGCAGCCATCGGGGGAGGCGATGCCGTCGCTCTGGTAGCGGTAGCCCTGGGGGGCGGTGTTGCCCACGGTGACACCCCCCGCCAGGGCCATGTCGCATTCCTGCTGGAGCAGGCTCTGGCAGGCCTGATGCACCGCCACCAGGGAAGTAGAGCAACCGGTCTGGATACCGCAACTCGGCCCTTTCAGGTCTAGCTGGTAGGAGACGCGGGTGGTCATCAGCCCCATGACGTTGCTGATCACGGCCTGCACCGTGTCTACGGACTCCCGCAGTTTGGGGTCAGAAAACAGGTTGACCAGGTAGCTATTGAGGGCGGCCCCGCCGTAGACGCCGATGCGACCGGGATACTGGCGGCTGTCGTAGCCCGCATTTTCCAGGGCCGACCAGGCACATTCCAGAAATACCCGGTGCTGGGGATCCATCAGTTCAGCCTCGCGGGGGGAATAGCCGAAAAAGGCGGCATCGAAGCCATCGGCCTCAGAGAAACCCGCGTAGGCCCGGACGTAATCGGGCTGCTGCCAGGTGTCCGGCGAGACCCCGGCCTCCTCCAGTTCCTGGTCAGACAATCTGCGAATGCCAGACTGCCCTACCGTCAGCAATTGCCAGAGTTCATTAACGCTGTCGGCACCGGGAAACCGACCCGCCATGCCGACAATGGCGACCCGCTCATTCTTTGCCTGCTCCACGGCTTCAAGTTGCGATCGCGCCTCCCGCAAGGCCCGCAGAATGCGCTCATCGGTCGGTGGGGTGGGGTAGGAGAAACTCTCTGTCATGACGATTGATTCAGTAAGCGTTCGAGGGCAGCCAATTCTTCAGCAATGGGATCTTGCGGGGAGGCGGGAGGGCTTTCAGGTGCTGGTTCTCTTGATGGCCCCCTAAATTCCCCGATGTCGGGGGACTTTGTACCTCTAGCTCCCCCAGAATTGGGGGCGGGGGGGCCTTCGCGGGCGACTTTCCCAGGAGTTCGTTGAATTTCATCATTGGCAGCCGAATCCGGGGATGAGGCCGTCTCCGGTGGCGGGGTTTGCAAAACCTCCGCCGCCAGGTGCTTCGCCAGTGCTGCAATGGTGGGATGCTCAAAGATCACCGTAGAGGAGACCGTCGTTCCCAATTGCGTATCCAGGCGATTTTTCAGCTCCACCGCCATCAGCGAATCCATCCCCATATCGAAAAAGCCCAGCTGCGGATCGGGGAGCTGATTGGCCGATCGCCCCAGCACCCTGGCCACCTCCTGCTGCAGCGCCGTGGTCAGGAAAGTCAGCCGCTGACGCTCCGGCAGAGTCCGCAGACGGGTTTGCCAGCCAGAGGGAGCGTCGGTAGTAGCGCTGGCGGCAGACGCCGACGACTGGAACCGTTCAAAAAACCTATCCGTCCACCCCTGACTGAGGAACTGAGGCCAGCGAATGGGAATCACTCCCACCTGAGCCTCGCTGGGGTGGGCCAGCAACTGCGAGAAGATATGTAGTCCCTGGTCGGGCGCGATCGCATCCACACCCCTGACCTGAATCTGCTGATCCACTTGCCGTTGGGCCGCTGCCCCCACGCCTGACCAGGCTCCCCAGTTGATGCTCAGCCCCGGCAAACCCAGCCCCTGGCGGTGATGGGCCAGGGCATCTAAAAAGGCATTGGCCGCGACGTGGCTGCCCTGCCCCGGCGACCCCAGCAGCGACGCCGCCGAAGAAAACAGCACAAAGAACTCCAGCGGCTGCTCCTGAGTCAACTGGTGCAGATGCCAGGCCCCATAGACCTTGGGAGCCAGTACCGACTCCATCCGTTCCCAGGTCAACTGCTGCAAAACCCCATCATCCAGCACCCCCGCCCCATGAATCACGCCGCGCAGTGGAGTACCGAGAGATGCGATCTCCGCTGCCAGATCATCCCGCTGCGCCACATCCGCCTGGACGACCGTCACCCTGGCTCCCCTGGCTTCCAGCGCCTGTATCTGCCCTTGAGTTTCAGGGGAGATATCCGCGGGCGATCGCCGACTCACCAGCACCAGATGACAGGCTTCCCGTACCGCCAGCCAGTCCGCAGTGAGGAGGCCGAGACCACCGAGACCGCCGGTGATGAGGTAGGTGGGGGGATGGGGGGATGGGAAAGGGTTTTGAATTTTGAATTTTGAATTTTGAATTTTTTCTGCCTTCTGCCTGCTGCGCACGGGCACAGCCCTACTGCCTTCTACCTTCAACACCACTTTCCCCACGTGCTTTGCCTGCTGCATGTAGCGAAAGGCGCTGACGGCGGCGGTGATGGGGAATACCCGGTGGGGCAGGGGACGGAGCTGTCCGGCATTGAAGAATTGAACCAGGATTTGTAGCAGGCTCTGGATCTGCTGTGGGGCCTGGTGGGTCAGGGAAAGGAGATCGACCGGGTGGTAGGAAACCTGGGGGTAGAGGTTGGCGACTTGCTCTAGGCTCCACACATCGCGTTTGCCGATTTCGATGAATCGCCCCTGGGGCTTCAGTACGGAAAGGCTTTTGGGAATGAACTCACCGGAGAGGGAGTTGAACACGACATCAACGCCTTCTCCGTCGGTGGCGGCCAGGATCTCATCGGCAAAGTCCAGGGTGCGGGAGTTCATCATCTGGCGGACCCCCATTTGCTTGAGTACCGCCCACTTAGGGGGGCTGGCAGTGGCGAACACTTCCGCGCCCCGGCTCAGGGTAATCTGCACTGCCGCCATGCCGGTGCCTCCAGCCGCCGCATGAATCAGCACCCGTTCCCCTGGTTGTACCTGGGCGACCTCTGCCAGGGCATAGTAAGCCGTCAGGAAATTGGCTGGAATGGTGGCGGCTTCGGTGGCGCTGAAGCCCTCGGGTTGAGGCACTGCCAGTGCCGCAGGCACCGTCACGTACTGGGCAAAGCTGCCTGCCGCCAGGGCCATGACGCGATCGCCCACGCCTAAGTGCGTCACATTGGTTCCCACGGTGACCACTTCGCCTGCACATTCCACCCCCAGCCAGTCGCGCTCAAAGGGCAACAGGCCCAGGGTATCCAGCACGTCGATGAAGTTGAGCCCAGCAGCCTCCACCAGAATCTCGATTTCGTCCGGTTCGGGAGAACGGCGAGACCAGGGCTGGAGCTGCAGATTGTCCGGTGTTCCTCTGGATGCGATCGCCAGCCGGAAGCAGGCATCCTGGCCGCTCAGATTCGGCAGCTCCAGGGATGGGGGCAGGCTGAGCCGACCCAGACGGGCGACCCAACGTTGTCCCTGACGATAGGCGATCGCGTCAGTGCCAGCCTGAGCCCCCAGTTCTGCCGCCAGATCCGCCATCTGCTGCTGAGGCGTGGCGTGGGGGTCTAAATCCAACCGGCAACAGCGCAGGGCAGGATGCTCCAGCTCAATCACGCGCCCCAATCCCCAGAGCGGGGCCTGGGCCGGATTGATCACGGGTGGTGGCGTGACTCCCTGGGTTACCAGGTAGAGCTGGGGCGGCTGAGACAATTCAGCCAGCATCTGCACCAGGTGCAATAGGCCACTACAGCTACGCTCAAGGGCTTTGGGATGGAGGGAATCCGACGGGTTCGCCAGATAGGCTACTTTCGTGGGAACAGTCCCATCAGCGGTCAGAGCCTGCCAGAGCGTCTGGAAGTCCTCTTTGCTGAGGGGGTTGAGGGTGTAGGGATGGGGGGATGGGGAGATGGGGGGATGGGGGGATGGGACTGAACTTGCTCCCCTGGGGCGGCTTAGCCGATGAGCATCGCTGAGTTCTGCCCAAACACTGTGGATATGCTGTTTTTCCAGAATCTCAGTTAAACCATCAGCTCCATCGAGACTTTCAGTCAGAATCAGGCACGTGTCTAGTTGATCAGGCTGAGCCGTTCTGAAATCTCGCTGAGCCACGATTACCGTCTGCGGTAGGTTAGGTGGAGCGTTAGCGTCAGCAAAACCTAATTCCGAATTGGTTTCTGTTGGGTGACCCTCCGTTTCACCCAACCTACGGAAAGGTTGGAGAATTTCGGCGTTAAACCCGTTTTCCTGGAGGAGTTTTTGCCACTCTTCCGCTGGCAGCAGGGGATAGTCGGGACGCAAATCGCGATCGCTAAATTTCCACCAGCCTTCTGTCAGGCCGAAGATCAGGTCGAGCCAGGCCAGAGGCTGAGTACTCTCCAGCAGAATCAATTCGCCACCGGGAGCCAGCAGCTCTCGCACGTGGGTCAATGTTTGCCGCAGGTCAGCCGTAGCGTGAAGCACGTTAGCGGCAATCACCAGGTCGAAAGGCTGCTGGAATCCCTGAGAAGCGGGCGATCGCTCAATGTTCAGCACCTCGTAGCGCACAAAGGGATAGTCCCCAAAACGCTCCTGGGCCTTCGACAGGAATAGCGGCGAAACATCCGTGAACATATACTCAATATTCTGAAGATGGGGCAGCAGATGGGCGGTTGTACCGCCTGTGCCCGCGCCAATTTCCAGAATGCGGATGGGACGCTGAGGGGGAGGAATTGCAGCCGCAACCACCCGCTGCACCAGCGAATTCATCACCTGTGAGCCGACAGAGGATTCATACAGCTGAGTCAGGTCACTCAAATCGCCCCTGGGAAAGAGCAGCGTCAGGGGATCGACCTCGCCTCGCAGGACTGCCGCCAGGTTTTCGCCACAGCGAGTGAGGAGGGTGAGTTCGGCAGAGGGGGGGAGGGGGGGAGGGGTGGGGGGAAATGAGTTTTGAGTTTTGAGTTTTGGATTTTGAGTTAATTCAAACTGAGAACTCAAAACTAAGAATTTCTCCTCCGGAGACGCTTCGCGAACAAAACCTTCTCCTTCTCCTGCTGCCTGCTGCCTGCTACGCACGGGCACGGCCCTACTGCCTTCTGCCTGTTTCAAAAGATGTTGGAACAATGCCTCATGCTGAGGTGCAATGCCCCAGGTTTGGGCTAATTCGGTGGGGTTGTAGGTGGGGGGAAGTTCTCCGAGGGTTGAAATTGCCTGCTCCACATAGGCCAGGCTCAGGGCATCAAGTTCTAGCAAACGCTGCTGGTAGTCCAGCACCTCTGGCTGATTGAGCAGGTTCTGGAAGGCAGGGCCGACCTGGCGGCAGAGGGCATCGGGTGAGGGTAGAAACTCAGCGGGTGTAGCAGCGTTCGGTAGCGGCTGAGCCTGCCAGTCGATCTGGTAAAGCCAGTCTTGAAACTGGGGTGAACCGAATACTTGCTCGGGCGTTGCGGGCCGGAGACGCAGCTCTTTTAAGCTGCCGATGAGTCGCCCATCTTCAAGGAAAATCTGAATATCGGCGGTGGCTCCTCGATCTGCGGGCTGCACCTGGGCATGGCACCAAATCTGGTAGTTGGCCTGCGCCAAATCCAGGCGTGATTCGAAATGAACCTGGAAAATGCTGGCCGGGAGGTAGGTTTCGGTTTCGGGATGATCCAGAAAGACAGCCGCCAGACTTTGCAGGCAGGCATCCAGCAGGACGGGATGAAGCTGGTATGCTGCCGCTGTTGAGTGCAAAACTTCTGGTAACTGGAGTCGGCTTAATACCTCAGAATTCCCTTTCCAAATTTTTTTTATCGCCCGGAAGCGATCGCCATAGGTGACGCCCTGATCGGCCAGTCGCTGATAACAAGCTTCGACCGAAACGGATTCACGACAGCGAGACTGAAGCTGGGCGAGGACGGTCGTTTCGTCAACGGTCGTTTCGAAGGCAGTTGCCACGACCTGACCACTGGCGTGAAGCACCCAGTCTGATTCCGTCAAGCTGAGGATTTCGAAGCGGTATGGCCGATCTTCCTGGGGCAGGAGCAGCACCTGGACCGTTTTCGGCTGATCCAGCACCAGCGCCTGGTGGAAGGTGATGGCTTCCAGGGCCAGGGATTGGTTGGGTAATGGGTGTTGCAGCATCTCCACAAAACCCGCTGCCGGGAGCACCACCGCTCCGAAGACCTGATGATCCTGGAGGTAGTCGGGAGAGTCTGGGCTGAGGTGACTTTCAAAGTGGAGAGTGGTCGTGCGGGGGAGGTTGAGGGGATTTCCGAGGAGGGGGTGGGGGGATAGGGGGATGGAGGGATGGGTGGATGGGTTTTTGCGGGTGACGGGCTGCGATCGCTCGATATCGACCCAGTAGCGCTGTCGCTGGAAGGGATAGGTGGGGAGGGAGACGCGCTGGCCGGGACTGGCCAGATCCACGGCATCCCAGTTGATAGATGCACCTGCGACGTATAGCTTCCCCAGGCTGGTGAGCAGGGTTTGCCGGGCGGCATCTGGACGTAAGCTGGGCAGCCAGAGCGCTTCTAGTTCCGGCAGACAGGCTCGTCCCATGGCCAGCAAAATCGGCTTTGCCCCCAGTTCGATAAAGGTGTTGTAGCCCCTATCCGCCAGGGTTTTCATCCCCGCCGCAAACTGCACCGGCTGGCGGACATGGTTCACCCAGTAATCGGCACTGGTACCATCCATCACCTGGCCAGTCACGTTGGCAATCAGCTCCATCTGAGGCCGGGCATAGTTCACCGTTGTGGCCACGGCCCTGAACTCCGCCAGCATCGGCTCCATCAAAGCCGAGTGAAAGGCATGGGAAACCGGCAGGGGTTTCGTTTTAATCCCCCGCTCTGTCAGCACTGCGGTCACAGATTCCAGCGACGCCAATTTACCGGAAATCACCGTCGCCTCCGGCCCATTGACCGCTGCAACAGCAACCCCTTCCGGCAGCATCCCCGACACATGCTCAACGGACGCCATCACCGCTACCATACCGCCACCCTCCGGCAGCGCCTGCATCAAACGCCCCCGCGCCGCCACCAGACGCAGCCCCTCCTCCAGGCTGAACACTCCCGCAATACAAGCCGCCACATATTCCCCAATGCTGTGTCCCATCACGCCAGCCGGTTTGATGCCCCAGGAGAGCCAGAGCTGGGCGAGGGAGTATTCCAGGGCGAAGAGGGCGGGTTGGGCGAAAGCGGTGGAGTGGATGAGTGGACGGGTGGATGGGGGGATGGGGGGATGGGTAGAGGGTTCAGGGTGCAAGGTGTAAGGTTCAGGGCTCTCCCCTATTCCCTGTTCCCTATCCCCTATTCCCTTGTTGCCATAAAGCACCTCCAACAAATCAACCCTCTCCTCCTCCTCCAAAATCTCGGCACACCGATCCATCGCTTGCCGGAAGACGGGTTCGGTGGTGTAGAGGTCTCGGCCCATATCGGGATACTGGGAGCCCTGGCCGGTGAACAGGAAGGCGATTTTGCCAGGGGTGCGGGGAGGGTTGATGGAATGGGTTGCGGGTTGGGCGGCGAATTCCCGCAGCTGGCGCTGGGCGTCTTCGATGGAGTTGGTTGCGATCGCAAGCCGGTGGGAGAAGTGCGATCGCAACTGATGCCCGCTCCAACAAATATCCGCCAGCGACTCCTTCGCTTCCGGCAACCAATTTCCATACCGCTGCGCCAGTTCCCGCAAAGCCCCCGCATCCTTCGCCGCCAGGGTCAGTAAATGGGTGGATGGGATGAGTTTTGAATTTTGAGTTTTGAATTTTGAGTTTTGAGGTGGGTCGAACTGAGAACTCAAAACTGAGAACTTAAAACTTTCCTGCTCCTTTCTGCCTTCTGCCTTCTGCCTTCTGCCTTCCACCACCACATGCCCATTCGTCCCGCTAAACCCAAACGAACTGACTCCGGCAAATCGGGATTGCTCCCCCTGGGGCCAGGGCTGAGGTTGCTGGGTGACGGCGATGGGCAGTTCCGACCAGGGAATGTGGGGGCTGGGCTGATGAAAGTGCAGGTGGGGTGGCAGGGTTTCGTGCTGCAGGGCCAGGACGACTTTGATCAGTCCGGCGATGCCAGCGGCGGCTTCCAGGTGGCCGATGTTGGTTTTGACGGAACCGATGTACAGCGGCTGCTGGGGAGTATGGCTGCTGCCAAAAACGGCTCCCAGTGCGCCGACTTCGATGGGGTCGCCGAGGGCGGTGCCGGTGCCGTGGGCTTCGATGTAGCTGATCTGGTCGGGTTGCAGTCCCGCCCGGTTCAGGGCTTCTCGGATAACAGCCTGTTGGGAGGGGCCATTGGGAACGGTCAGGCCGCCGCTGCGACCATCCTGGTTGATGGCCGAGCCGCGAATCAGGGCCAGGATGGTGTCCCCGCCGGCCAGGGCGTCGGTCAGGCGCTTCAGCACCACAACGCCACAGCCCTCCCCACGGGAAAAGCCGTCGGCAGCGGCATCGAAGGTTTTGCAGCGGCCATCGGCGGCCAGCATTCGGGCTTTCGAGAAGTTGATGCTGAATTCGGGGGCCATCAGGCGGTTGACCCCTCCGGCCAGGGCGGCATCGCACTCCCGGTTACGCAGGCTCTGGCAGGCCAGATGCACCGCCACCAGCGACGACGAGCAGGCCGTATCCACCGCCAGACTGGGGCCGGTCAAGCCTAAACTGTAGGACAATCGCCCCGCCGCCACGCTGTGGGAATTCCCCGTCGCCAGATAGGCATCGATGTCGGTTTCGGGCCGCTGTAGCAGATGCTGGGAGTAATCGTTGCTGCTGATGCCCACAAACACGCCCACCGGACGGCCCGCCCACTGCTCCGGTACGACCCCGGCGTGCTCCATCGCCTCCCAGGACACCTCCATCAGCAGTCGCTGCTGGGGGTCGAGGCTGACGGCTTCTTTAGGGGCAATGCCGAAAAAGGCGGCGTCAAACTCCTGGAGATGATCCACAAAGCCGCCGTAGCGGGTGACAATTTTGCCTGCGGTCTCGGGATTGGGATCGTGGTAAGTATCTGCGTCCCAGCGATCGCCGGGAACCGGGGAAATCGCGTCCACCCCCTGCTCCAGCAACTGCCAAAAGGCTGCCGGGCTGTTGGCCCCACCGGGAAACCGACAGCCCAGGCCGATGATGGCAATGGGTTCCGTGCTGGCCTGTTGCAGCTCGGTGACTCTGGCCTGCAGCTTTTCGATGGCCTGAAGGGCGCGGGCCAGCCGTTGATTATTCGCGGTGGAGTTGCTGTTAACCACAGATTTGCCTAGTTCAATAAGTCTTCGAGATCGGCCAGTTTTTGGTCGAGTTGGGCCGCCAGATCCGCCTCTGTAGCCAGATCCCCGGCCTCGGCCTCAGTGCCGGGTGCCTCCGATATAGACCTGGTTTCAGGCGGCGGTTCAGCTGGAGACGGCTCAGACAAAAGCTGCTCCGCCAGGTAATCCAGCAGCCGGTCCACCGTGGGATAGTCGAAGGCCAGGGTGGAGGGCAGCGAACAGCCCAAACTGACCTGCAGGCTGTTTTTCAGCTCCATCGCCGTTAGGGAATCCAACCCCAGATCGAAGAAACCCGTCTGTCGATCCAATTCCTCACGGGCAAAGCCCAGGATCTGGCTAATTTGAGCGCAGACGTGGGCCTCCAGCAGGGCTCGCTGCTGCTCGGGGGGTGTTGCCGCTAACTGCTGGCGGAAAGCCGCCTGTTGTTGGGTTCCATTCGTGGGCCGTCCGACTCCGCTCACCGCGAAGGAATGGCTCTGGCGAAAGGCTTCCAGAAACGGCGACTGGTGCAGATTGCCCTGGCGCAGAAAGGCTGACCACTGGATAGGCACAATGCCAACTTGCGGGATCGGCTGCGTCCACACCTGCGCCAACTTTTCCAACCCCTGCCCTGGCGAAATCAGCCCCACCCCCTGAAGCCCGGTCAGCGCCTGCCCCTGCTGATACTTCAGCGCCGAGCCAATGGCTGACCAGGCTCCCCAGTTGAGACTGAGGGCGGGTAGCCCCTGCGATCGCCGATAGTGAGCCAGCCCATCCAGAAAGGCATTCGCCGCCGCATGGTTAGCTTGACCAGGAGATCCCAGCAGAGACGCCGCCGAAGAAAACAGCACAAAAAAGTCCAGGGGCAAATCCTTTGTGAGCTGATGCAAATTCCAGGCTCCATCCACCTTAGGAGCCAGCACCCGCGCAAACTCAGCCCAGGAAAGCTGCTCCAGTCGAGCGTCACTCAACACCCCAGCCGCATGAATCACCCCCCGCAACGGATAGGGCGACTCGGCAACCCGACCCAGCACCGCCGACAAAGCCTGGAAATCCCCAACATCCACCTGCGCCGTTTCGACAGCCGCTCCCTGAGCTTCCCATGCTTGAATTCGCTCCCGCACCTCCGGGGTCGGCTCCCGGCGACCAAGGAGCAGCAGATGACGCGCCCCCTGAGCGATCAGCCAATCCGCGACCTGTAGGCCCAGACCGCCCGTGCCGCCAGTGATGAGGTAGGTGGCGGAAGAGTGGATGGGTGGATGGGTAGGTGGGTAGGTGGGTAGGTGGGTAGGTGAGTAGGTGGGGAGGTGGGTGGGTGCGTCGTTCCCACGCTCCCACGCTTCTACGCTCCCACGCTCCCACGCACTTTCTGCCTTCTGCCTTCTACCTTCTGCCTTTAGAACAACCTTCCCCACATGCTTCGCCTGCTGCAGGGTACGGAATGCCTGAACGGCTTCCTCCAGGGGAAAGGTTGTATGGGGTAGGGGACGCAGCACGCCGGACTCGAACTGCTGGTGCAGGGTTTGCAGCATGGATTGGATCAGGTCGGGCTGGGACTGGCAGAGGGCGACCAGGTTGACGGGGAAGTAAGGTTTTCCGGTTGGGGCGGGCAGGTCACCCAGGCCGAGTTCGATGAATCGTCCAGTCGGGCTCAGCACCTGGATGCTTTTGTCGCGGAACTCGCCTGCCAGGGAATTAAGCATCACATCCACGCCCTCACCATTGGTTGAGGCCATGATTGCGTCGGCAAAGTCGAGGGTGCGGGAATTGAAGATGGAGGTGATACCCTGGGACCGCAAAACCTCCCACTTACCAGGGCTGGCGGTGGCGATGATGTCAGCCCCAATCGCCTGGGCAATCTGGATGGCGGCTTGCCCGACTCCCCCAGCGGCGGCATGGATGAGGATGCGTTCCCCCGCCCGCAGCTGCGCCAGCTGCACCAGACTGTAATGGGCCGTCAAAAAGGCGACGGGAATTGTAGCGGCGGCTTCCAGCGATAGACCTTCTGGAACGGGAGTCACCATCGCTCGATGGACGGTGACGTAAGGGCTGAAGCTGTTCGGCGCAATGGCCATCACCCGCTGCCCTACGGCGAGATCTTGCACCGCAACCCCAACGGTCACCACCTCTCCCACGCATTCGCAGCCCAGCGCTGACTCACCGGGGTATTGGCCCAGGGCCGTCAGCACATCCCGGAAGTTGAGCCCGGTTGCCGCTACTCGAATTTCTACTTCGTGAGCGGCGGGAGAACGGCGATCCACGGGTTGGAAAGTCAGATTTGCCAGGGTTCCTGGCTCTGAAATTACAAGCCGCAGGGGTTGATCGTCCGCCAACTCTGTAGGCTGGTAGGGCTGGAGTCGGGCAACTTGACGCTGCTGAGGGTGCAGACAAATCTGCTGCTCCAGGGAATTCGCCAGGAGTTCTGTCGTCAGAGGGTCTACTCCAGCACCATCGAGATCTATACAGGTGCAGCGTAGTTCGGGATGTTCCAGGGAGACGGTTTTAGCCAATCCCCACAGGGGCGATCGCGCCAAACCAGCTTCCGTGACACCGGGGGCTATGGCTCCCTGGGTGACCAGGTAAAGGCGAGGCACCGGAGACAGATTGGCCTTGAGCATGACCTGCACCAGATGCAGATTCCGACGGCAGGCTTCCTCCGTGATCTCAGATAGGGAATCGCTAGCCGCTGCCGCTGCCGTCAGGTAGACTACCCCCTGCCAGGCAGGCCCCATTTGCAAAATTTGCAAGAGTTGCGCCTCCAGGTCAGGGCCAGACCAATCGAGGGAAAACTCGTTGGGTAAGTCGCCAACAGGTTCGGATAGGACGAGGAACGGAGATTGTCCTTTCGACCGCAGATCTTCTACCAACTGGTGGCCCAGCTCCGAAGATTCGGACAAAATCAACCAGTCGCCCATTGCCGCGAGCGATTCCGGCGATTCACTCCGCTGAGCCACAATCACCGCCTGCGGTAGGTTGGGTGGCGCTTCAGCGGAACCCGACATGGAGTCAGGATCTGTTGGGTGACCCTCCGTTTCACCCAACCTACGAGAGGAATCTGGTTGAAGAATTGCGGGGGTAAAGCCGCTTTCTTCCAGGAGAGCCTGCCACTGCTCCGCCGCCAGCAGGGGATAGTCGGGACGCAAATCATGATCGGTGAACTTCCACCAGCCTTCCGTCAGGCCGAAGATCAGGTCGAGCCAGGCCAGGGGTTGCGTCCCCTCCAGCAGAATTAGCTCACCGCCAGGAGCCAGTAGCTCTCGCACATGGGTCAACGTTTGCCGCAGATCATCCGTGGCGTGGAGGACGTTGGCGGCAATTACCAGGTCAAAGGGCTGCTGAAATCCCTGGGCAGCAGGCGATCGCTCAATATCCAGCAGCTCATAGCGCACAAAGGGATAGTCCCGAAAACGCTCCTGGGCCTTCGACAGGAATAGCGGCGACACATCAGTAAACACATACTCCACATTCTGAAGCTGGGGCAGCAGATGAGCCGTGGTGCCCCCAGTACCCGCGCCAATTTCCAGAATGCGAATGGGTCGTTGGGCCGTTGCGATCGCAGAAACCACCGCCCGCTGCACCAGAGCATTCATGACCCTGGCTCCCGGCGATCGCTCATAGAGCTGAGTCAAATCGCCGAGATCCCCCTCAGGGAACAACAGCGTCAGCGGATCGACCTCGCCTCGGAGCACGGCTGCCAGGTTTTCGCCGCAGCGGGTGAGGAGGGGGAGTTCGGCAGAGGGATATGGGGGGATGGGGGGATGGGGGGATGGGGAAAAGTTTTGAGTTTTGAGTTTTGAGTTTTGAGTTGGGCCAAACTGAGAACTCAAAACTAAGAACTCAAAACTCTCGCTTTCTGATTTTTCCAAAATATGCTGGAAAAACTTCCCATGCTGGGGCGCAATGTTTAACTGGGCAGCGAGATCCTGGGTGTTTGGGGTTGCATCAGATTGAGGAGCCCAGCCCAGTTCTTCAAGGGCTTGAGTGATGTAGTGGAGGCTGAGGGTTTCTAGTTGGGGCAGCAGGGTTTGATATTCAACAAACTCAGGCTGGGAGAGTAGTTGGGTAAAGTCCGCAGCTATCAGGTCACGAATCGTTTCGGGTGATGGCAGAAAGTCGGCGGGTTGGGAGGGGAGCGGCTGGGGTTGCCACACGACTTGATACAGCCAGGTGGTTTCAGGAGCGTCGGGTGGTTGGGGCTCTCCCAAGAGCATTTCTGGAGTTGCGGGCTGGAGCTGCAAGCCTTCTACAACGGCGAGAACTGCTCCATCAGCGGCTAAAAATTTGATGTCAATAACTGGGTTGGGCTGCTGCGTTCCAGTTTTTATAAGCGCTTTGCGGCTTGCATACACCCACGCTGGCCAGGGGCTCTGGGTTCCATAAAGACTGAAACTTTCAATGCCCACGGGCAGGTAAGTGGTGGAAGAAGCCTGCCGATCCAGAGTTGCCCCAGCAAGCTGTAAGCCTGCATCCAGCAGGATTGGGTGGAGGTGGTAATGCTCCATATCGGCCAGTTGCTGATCCGATAGGCGAATTTGTGCCAGGGCTTCTCCTGAACCGCACCAGATCCGTTCCAGAATGCGGAACTCAGGGCCATAGCTAATCCCCCGCTGTTGGTAAGCGTCGTAGAAGGTATCTGGGGCTAATTCGTGAGTCAGTGCTTCCCGCTTAGCTTCCAGAGGAAACGCGGCAATCGCATCAGCTCCAGGTTCCAGGCGACCTTTTGCATGACACTGCCAGGTTGCAGCGGCGGGATCTGGCTGACTGAAGATTTCAAATTCCGACTCTCCGGTGGCCAGGCGGGTAAGAACAGTTTGCACCAGAACATTCTCGCCTTCTGGCAGAATCAGGGCTTTAAGGAAGGAGATGTGGCGAAGCACCAGAGGTTGAGCCTGGGAGGAACGGGCTGCCGCGATCGCACTCTCCAGATACCCTGCCGCAGGCATCACCACCGCCCCAAATACTCGATGATCGTCCAGATAGGCGGGTGAATTCTGGCTGAGCTGAGCCTGAAAGTAGCGCACCGTCTCGCCTGCCAGGGGAAGGGGGGAGCCGAGGAGGGGGTGATGGGTGGGGGAGTGGGAGAGTGGGGGAGTGGGGGAGTGGGGGAAGTCAACCCAGTAGCGTTGGCGTTGGAAGGGGTAATTGGGTAGCCGTACCATGCGGCGGGGGTGGGAGCGGTCGAATCCGGCCCAGTCGATGGTTGCGCCTGAGACGTAGAGCTGCCCGAGGCTGGCGAGTAGGGTTTGCCAGTCAGATTCTGGTCGCAGGCTGGGCAGCCACAGCGCCTTGGTTTCTGGTAAGCATGCCAGACCCATGGCCGAGAGCACTGGCTTTGGCCCAATTTCGATGAAGGTGTCGTAGTGCTCTGCGGCTAGCGTCTGCATCCCCGCCGCAAACTGCACGGGCTGGCGGATGTGATTCACCCAGTAGCCAGCACTGGCAACTTCTGGGGAGGCAAGTTGTCCGGTCACGTTGGCAATCAGCTCCATCTGCGGCGGGGAGTAGTCTACCGTTTCGGCCACGGCCCGGAACTCCGCCAGCATCGGCTCCATCAGCTCTGAATGGAAGGCATGGGAAACCGGCAAGGGTTTGGTTTTAATTCCCTGCGCCGTCAGCGCCGTCGTTACCAATTCCAGCGCTGCCAATCCGCCCGAAATCACCGTCGCCTCTGGCCCGTTGATGGCTGCAATGGAGACCCCTTCCGGCAGCATCCCCGACAGTCGCTCAGCCGGGGCCATCACTGCCACCATACCGCCACCCTCGGGCAGCGCCTGCATCAAACGCCCCCGTGCCGCCACCAGCCGCAGCCCATCCTCCAGACTGAACACTCCCGCAACGCAGGCGGCCACGTATTCACCGACGCTATGCCCCATCACGCCATCGGGCTCAATGCCCCAGGCAAGCCAGAGTTGGGCCAGGGAATATTCCAGGGCAAAGAGGGCGGGTTGGGTGTGGGAGGTTTGGTGGATGAGTGGACGGGTGGATGGGTAGATGGATGAGTGGGTGGATGGATGGATGGGTGGATAGGTGGATGAGTTTTGAATTTTGAATTTTGAATTTTGAGTTGGCTCAAACTGAGAACTCAAAACTGAGAATTTCTCCTCCGGAGACGCTTCGCGAACAAAACTCCCCTCTTCTGAGTTGTAAAGGGTATGCAACAGGTCAATCCCCTCCTCCTCCGCCAAAATCTCGGCGCAGTGATCTATCGCTTGCCGGAAGACGGGTTCGGTGTTGTAGAGTTCGCGGCCCATGTGGGCATACTGGGAGCCCTGCCCGGTGAACAGGAAGGCGATTTTGTGGTGGGTTGGGGTGGGGTGTTGGGAAATGACGGTGGGGCTGGGATTGCCGTTGAGATAGGTTTCTAGCTGCTGGCGGAGTTGGGGGAGGTCGGCGGCGATCAGGGCGAGGCGGCAGTTGAAGTGAGATCGCCCCACGTTGGCAGAAAAACAGATATCGGGCAGTTCCTCGTCTACCGCTGAATTCAGCCAATCCCGGTAGCGCTGAATAAGCTGGCGCAGAGCAGCATCACTGCGGGCAGAAAGGGCCAGCACATGGAGCGGGCGTTGACACAGTTCTTCACCATCAAAATCACCCCACTCCCTATTCCCTATTCCCCATTCCCTATTCCCTATTCCCCATTCATTTTCCGGCGCTTCCTCCACCACCAGATGAACATTGGTGCCGCTCATGCCAAAGGAGCTAATTCCCGCCAGTCTGGGTTCCCCGGTACCAGGCCAGGGGATAGGTTGGGTAGGTACGGCAACGGCGAGTTGATCCCAGGGAATGTAGGGATTGGGGGTTTGCAGATTGAGATGAGGAGGAATTTGCTGGTGTTGGAGGGACAGAATCACCTTGATCAGACCCGCCACTCCAGCAGCAGATTCCAGATGGCCGATGTTGGTTTTGACGGAGCCGATGAGCAGCGGGGTGGGGCGCTGTCCCATGACTTTGTTGAGGGCCAGCACTTCGATGGGGTCGCCGAGGCGGGTGCCGGTGCCGTGGACTTCCACATATTGCAACTGCTGAGGTTCCACCCTGGCGTTGGTGAGGGCCTGGCGCAAAACGGCTTCCTGGGCGGCACCGTTGGGGGCGGTGAGGCCGTTGCTGAGGCCATCGTGGTTGACGGCAGAGCCGCGCACCAGAGCCAGAATGGGATCCTGGTTGTCAATGGCATCGGACAGCCGCTTCAGCACGACGACGCCACAGCCCTCACCGCGCCCGTAGCCATCGGCAGCGGCATCGAAGGTTTTGCAGCGGCCATCGAGGGCCAGGGCTTTGAGTTTGCAGAAGCCGATGGTGGGTTCGGGGGACAGCATCAGGTTGACGCCCCCCGCCAGGGCCAGGTTGGACTCACCACTGCGCAGGCTCTGACAGGCCAGATGCACCGCCAGCAGTGAGGATGAGCAGGTGGTGTCGAGCTGCATCGTCGGCCCCTGGAACCCGAAGGTGTAGGCCAGTCGGCCAGCGGCGATGCTGCGGGTGTTGCCCAGGCTGCTGTGGGCATCAATGCGGGTCAGGTCGCCGGAACGAACGCTGAGCTGGGCATAATCGTCAAAGCTAACGCCAATGAAGACGCCTGTGCGGGTGCCGCGCAGGTCGAAGGGGGGCTGGCCGGCATTTTCCAGGGCGGTGTAGCTGACCTCCAGCAGCAGCCGCTGTTGCGGGTCCAGGCTGTGGGCCTCGCGGGGGGAAATGCCGAAGAATTGCGGGTCGAACTGGTCAATATCATTGATGAAGCCGCCGGAGCGGGTGTACATTTTACCGGGGGCGTCGGCATCGGGGGCATAGTGGGCGGCGACGTTCCACCGCTGGCTGGGAATGTCGGTGATGGCATCGACGCCGTTGCGCAACAGTTCCCAGTAGGCTTCCGGGCTGTCGGCTCCACCCGGAAAGCGGCAGGCCATGCCGATGATGGCGATGGGCTCGCTCTGCTGCTGGCGCGTCGTCTCTAGCTCCGATCGCAGGGAACGAATCTGTAGGGTCGCTTCCCGCAGCAGATCGCGGTAGTTGGTCGGATGGGCGTTAAGGGTGCGATGGCCCTTGAGGGTCGGTTTTCGATCATCACGGGATTGCATCATGCCCCCCTCCCTTGCAGTGTCGCCAGTTCTGCCGCCAGCGCATCGGCCATTTCAACTTCGCTGAGATCGTCCAGCCCCTGTAGGTTGGGTAGAGCGTCAGCGGCACCCAACGATGCCGGGTCTGTTGGGTTCCACTCCGTTTCACCCAACCTACGGGAGTTTTGGGAGCTGGCATGGGTGGCCAGGTGGGCTGCCAGAGCGGCGATGGTGGGGAAATTCCAGGCCAGGGTGGCATCCAGGGGGCGATCGAGGTGCAAAAATGCTTCCAGATCCTGGGCTAGCTCGACGGCCATGATTGAATCAACGCCGTAGTCGGCGAAGGCTTTGTGGGTGTCCATGGCTGAGGCGGAAAGCTTGAGGTGCTGGGCTAGCCATTGCACCAGCCACTGCTCCAGGGATTTTGCGGTTGGGGTTTGAGTTCTTTCCTTGGTGACTTCATTGCCCTTGCCGTTGTCTTCTAGCCCCCTAAATCCGTCAATGCTGGGGGACTTTGAAATTCCGGTTCCACCAGCATTGGAGGCTAGGAGACCTTCGTGAAGGACTGGAGGTGGTGCATTGCTGCGCGAATGCACCCTACGGTCGGAATCCCGTTTGAGCAAGGTGTCCAGGTCGTGATCTGCTCCGACGAGGGTTTGCTCGATGTCGCCAATGGTGTCGGTGTAGCTGGTCACCCACTCAGCGGTGGCGTGGGCGGACGCGGTGACGGCTTCATTGGGGGTGGGCTGGAGGGCCTGGGCGAGCTTCTGCTCAAAGTAGAGTTGCGTCCATTCCAGGGCTCTTGGGGAAGCGGTGGCGGTGGATTGTTGAATGGCCAGGAGTAACGCGATCGCACCCAATTCCCCAACCGCCAGGTAAGCCCAGCGCCGCGCCATGATGGCATCCTGGCTGTGCTGAAACCGGGCCAGAATGTCTGCTGCGACCGCAAACAGCCGTTCTGCCAGCTCCGGTGCTGCTAATTCTTGACTGAGGAACGACTTCAGGCCAGAACGAGGGTTAAAAATCTGTGCTCCCAGATGCATCGCCAGGGTTTCCGTCGGTCCTTCGAAGATGCGAAGCACGCGGGCATCGCGCAGCATTTGCGGAGCCAGGTTGGTTTCGATGTAGCCCCGTCCGCCCAGGCACTGCACCAGGTCATCCGTAGCCTGCCAGTAAAATTCGGGAGCCAGGATTTTGCAGGCGGTATAGGCTTCCGGCGGCACTGCTTCGCCCTCATCCAGCCGCTGAGCGATCCAGCCGACCAGGGCAGACAACGCCTCAATCTGGGCGGTGAGCCCTCCCAGGCGAGACAGGGTAACGGGGTTGTCTAGCAGTCGCCCGGTGCTGACGGTGCGACGGGAGCTGTAGCGCAGCATCAGTTGGGCGCAGCGCTTCATGCCGCCGATGCAGGCCGATGCGATCGCCAATCGGCCATACATCATGGCATCCTGGGCTACGGCCATCCCCTGACCGGGCTGACCCAGAAGCTGAGCTGCCGAAACCGGCACTCCTTCCAGATACACGGTGTTCTGCACCATGCCCCGCATACCCATGGTCAGGGCTTCTGGCCCCTGCCGCAGTCCCGGAGTCCCTTTGCTGATGGCAAAACCGCTGATACCAGAGGCTTCAGGATGCTGCACAAAAACGTTGATCACCCCGGCCCAGGCTGCTGAACCACTCCAGATTTTTTCGCCAAAGAGCCGCCAACCTGCCGCATCTGCCGCCACCCTGGATTGCATCGCGTTGGGGTTAGACCCGGCCCCCGGTTCCGTCAGGGCAAACGCCGCCAGTTCCCGACCCGTTGCCAGTCGCGGCAGCCAGTCTGCCTTGAAGTCAGGCGTCGCAGATTGCAGAATCGGGCGAATGCCCAGCACATTGTTGAGCCCGACAAACAGCGCCAGGGTGGGATCGATCGCCCCCAGTTGCTCCAGCACCCGCAGCATGTCCTGATGGCCCAGACCCAATCCGGCGTACTCGGTGGGCACCTGCATTCCCAGCAATCCCTGGTTGCCAAAGTCGAGCACCACGCCAGGAGAGATGCACCGCCGCTCGTCCATCAGGCGGGAGTTAATGGAGTCGCTGGCGTATTGACGCAGCCATTGAATCAGGCCAGCGGTGCGGGCGGGATCTCCTTTTGGCACCGATGCTAAATCCGAATTATTTTGCAGTGCAGTTGCCCGACCCTGGCTCCCTAAATTCCCCAGGCGTGGGGGACTTTGAACCTCCGGCACCCCCAGTATTGGGATCTGGGGGGCTTGATTCGATTCACCCACCGACCATTCCCCCACCGCATCCAGCGAACCGTCTTGAAATCGGGCTTTGCAGCTATGGCGCTGCACCTTACCGCTGGTCGTCTTGGGCAAACTGCCAGGTTTCAGCAGCGCTACTCCATGCACCTGCAGTCCGTGGTGACGGGAAACAGCGGCGCGAATGGCCTCAATTACGGCATTGGCATCGAGCGATCGCAGCGCAGTGCGCTTAACTTCCTGCACCACCATCAGCCGTTCTTCACCGTCCACCTCTAGGCTGAAGGCTGCTCCCTCCTGGGCCTGCACCGCCTCATGGCTCTGGGCCACGGTCTGCTCAATGTCCTGGGGATAGTGGTTTTGCCCCCGGATGATGATCACATCCTTGAGCCGCCCGGTCACAAACAACTCCCCGTTATGCAAAAAGCCCAGATCCCCCGTTCGCAGAAATGGCCCGGTGCCGTCTGCGAGGTCAGCGGCAAAGGTTTGTTGCGTTGTTTCGGTCTGGTGCCAGTATCCCTGGGCCACGCTGGGGCCAGCCAGCCAGATTTCTCCCACCTGTTCAGAGTTGCAGGGCTGACAAGTGTGGGGATCAACAATCCAAATTTCCTGATCCGCTGCCGCCTGTCCACAACTGACCAGCGACCGTGCATCCTCAGCTTGCGAGGCCGTCACACGTCCCTGGGCCAGAGCGGTTCTATCCACAGAGCAGGTCGTGGGCCGGGTCAACTTCGCGCCCCCCGCCACGAACAGCGTAGCTTCCGCCAGACCATAGCAGGGGTAGAAGGCTTCTCGCCGAAAGCCGCATGCTGCAAAGGCATCGGCAAACTGCTCCAGGGTGCTGGCTCGGACGGGTTCTGCCCCGGTAAACGCCAGCTCCCAACGGCTCAAATCCAGACCGCGACGCTGCTCCGGCGTAATCCGCTGCAGGCAGCGCTCGTAGGCAAAATTGGGGCCACCGCTGGTCGTGCTGCCAAACTCCGAAATCGCCTGGAGCCAGCGCATCGGCTGTCGCAAAAACGAGCCCGGCGACATCAGCGTCACCGGAAAACCGCCATAGAGGGGCTGCAGAATGCCGCCAATCAACCCCATGTCGTGGTGAGGCGGCAGCCAGATTACCCCGTGACTATCGGGAGAATGGCCAAACCTTTCATGAATCAGCGCCAGGTTATGCAACAGGTTGCGGTGACTGATCATGACCCCGCGCGGCTGGCTGGTAGAACCCGATGTGTACTGCAGTAGGGCGATGTTATCCAGCGCGATCGCAACCTGCGGCAAAGCTTGATCCGAGACTCCTTCTGTAGCCTGGGGTGCAATGCAGACAATCGGATGCACTAACGGGTCGCCCAGCGCTTCTAGCTGCGATCGCACCTGCGACACCTGCTGAGCCGTCGTCACAATCGCCCGAGGCTGAGCATCCATCAGAACATGCCGCCAGCGCTCCAGGCCCTGATGGCGACCGGGCAGCGGCACCGGCACCGCGATCGCCCCCGCCTGCAAGCAGCCCAAAAATGCGGCCACAAAATCCAGCCCAGCCGGAAACGTCAGCATGACGGGTTGATGGGTAAATTCCGCCAGTTGAGTTGCGATCGCACCCACCTGTCGCTGCAGTTCCCCATAGTTCCAACTCACCCCTGCCTCTGGCGCAATTACCTCCTCATCCGGCAAAAACCGATAGGCCAACCGCTGAGGCTGATGCACCGCCCGCCACTGCAGAATTTCCACCAGGTCGGCTTCGGCAGAAATTTTGCCCATACCAGACCCAGCATTTCTTGGTTCCACCTGATACGCCATGGATGCTCTAAACAGTTGAGACTATTGACCTTGAATCCTTCAAACTCGGAAACCAATGATCGTTTATTAAGAATCGATCTCAACAGTACATGGGTGCAGAAGTTTTGTAAAGCCCTGACGAAAGAATAAAGAATGTGGTTCAGAGCTTGGTGAGATTAGGATTCAGTCGCAATAAATTTGTGGAGGGGCAGGTGGCAGGTGGCGGGTGGCGGGTGCTGGGTGTCGGGTGCTGGGTGTCAAGTGTCAGTTAAGTAGGTGAACCGAATTAAATATAAAACCAGACGTAGGATGGGTTAGCGCAGCGTAACCCATGCTGTAATAAGCTTGATGCGTTACGGCGATGCCTAACGCATCCTACACAGGATTTCCCGATCTACTTACAGGGTGTCAGGTGCCAGATACTGGATAATAGGCGTTAGGAACAACCCGGAACCCGGAACCCGAAACCTATTCCCCCCGCTGCGTCGCCATTCCCAGCTTTGCCCCTTCAATGGTGCGTACCTCATCCATAATTTCAATTACCCGCCCGTAGTTGGCGGCCTCGTCGCCGTGGATGATCACCGTGGCTTCCTGTCCGGGGTTAAGCTGCTGCTCAATGGTATTTTTCAGGGCTGCAACCTGGATCGGCTCCCGGTTGAGAAACACCTGACCCTCTGCATCTAGAGTGATAGTAAATTTCGCTTCCGGCTGCAGTGCGGCGGTTTCAGATTCCGGCAGATTGACCGGTAATCCCTCAAATCGGGTCAAAAACAGCGTCGACATGATGAAAAACGCCAGGATAGCGAAAATCACATCAATCATCGGCAGGATGTTGATTTCCATGGAGTCATCTGACTCATCATCTAGCACGCGCATGGTAATCCTGCTCCTGATAAGTGTCGCGATAATGCCATTCGTACAAAATTTCTAGCTGACTGCCGTACTCCTGCAGCAGAGCCACCTGTCGTTTGTAAAACGCCCGGAATAGGTTGGCAAACAGCAGCGCCACAATCGCCACGACCATTCCCGCCGCCGTTGAAACCAGGGCTTCGCTAATGCCCCCCGTCACCGCCTCAGCATTGGCTCCAATTTCCCCCAGGCGAATGGTGGAAAAAGAGCGAATCAGCCCTAAAATGGTGCCCAGCAGCCCCAACAGGGGAGAAACCGCCACAATAGTCTGGTAAGCTACCGTAAATCGCTTCAGAAGAGGCAGTTCGGCCTGGGTTGCCCCCTCCAGCGCCAGCCGAAACTGGTTTGGGGAAGCCCCGTCCAGCTCCAGCGCTTCCAGAAAGATTCGGGCGATGGGGAAATTCAGGTTCTGCTTCAGCAGGGGAAAGACATCATTCGGGCTCTGGCGATAGGTATTCAGCACTTTTTTGATCAGCGGTCGTTGTCGCCGGCTGATGCGAGTCCAGAACACCAGGCGCTCAATGGTGAGAATGAGCGTCACGATGGAAAAAATCAGCAGGGGCCACATGACGATACCGCCTGCGGCAAAGATTTCACTTGTAGACATTGCGTCCTGACTTATCTTGAGGGGGTAGTTTTACATGCAGCCTGTAGAGTCGATCCGGGCTGTCTTCGAACTTCTGAACATTACGCCTGATGAAAATAGCTGTCAAGATCTCCTGAGGTCTACCTTTAGATGGAAATCAGCATTGTTGTGACCATGCCCTCTGCTAAATGAGTTTGAATTCTTTGCCAGGAACGCCATTGCCTCTGTTGGAATCTCCATTGTGCGTAGGATGGAATGGCATTGATTTAGAACTGGTGGGCAGTGCTTACCTACCCCTGTTAAGGAGGTCCGTAAAGGGAGATGTTAACTCCATCGAACCCTCCGAAAGCTTGATTGTGGGTAGGGTGTGTCCCGGCCTCAGGTCAACCCTGCGATAGTGCAGAGGCTTGGCCTTGGCCGGAACGCACCGTCCGCGTCAAGGGAAAAGCCCAATACCGTGAGCGATGCGTTACGGCCCGAAGTTAGATTTTGTAGGGCTTTGCGTGGGTTGGTAGGCCGATAACGCATCCTATGCTGGTCGCAGATTCGGGCTAAAACCCACTTTGCCAGAGCTGGTCCTATAGAGACCTGAAGAAAACAAACTTAATATTTCTAGGGCATGATCTGTAAAGGCGGATTCTCCACTATGGTTGAGAACGTCTCCTGATAATGTTAATAATCATTCGCAACTGTGTGTTGCCATGGGCTTTTCTAAATCGGTTTTTGAACAATACAAGCGAGAAATTCGCATTCTGCGATGGGTACTGGCAGCGGGAGCCCTGGCAGCGGCGGGGTTTCACCTGTTTTCTGTGCCTGCGATTATCCGCTATGCCGGGGGGTTGATGGAACCTATTCCGACGGTTGATCTGGAAACAACCCCGGTGGAAATCGTTGTGGTGGATGAGCCGATTACCCCTGAACCCGAAGCAGTGACGCCGCCACCCCCCACTGAGGAAGCCGTCACCAACGAGCCTGCCGCCGGGGCTGAGGAGCCATCCCCCCTGCCCCTGGCCTCAGACCCGGTGGTACCCGAACCCGCCAGCGCAGACTCCATGGATACGGTAGCCACCGGACCTGCCATTGCCTCCGAAACCGGCGCTGAAGACGGCGAAGGCGCAGCGGGAGAGGCTGACACCGTAGGCATTCTGCCCGGTTCCGGCAGTCCAGAGGGTGACCCGACAGCCCCAGTCACGCCGCCCCCCGTGCGCACCGAACCGCCTGTGGAACGCCAGCCCGTACAGGAAGTGGCTCGGGCTCGGCCTCCCAGTGCCCGCACCGTTACCTGTAATCCCTGCACCCAGCCCGACTATCCCCTGACGGAAAGGCGCGATCGCATCGAAGGCCAGCCCGTCATCAACGTCATCTTTGACCAGAACGGCAACGTGGTGAGGGCAGACCTTGAAACATCCAGCGGCAATGCCGCCTTTGACCAGGCCGCCCTGGAAGAGGCCAGACGCAACTGGCGATTTCGCGATCCCTACGGCCTGGGGGGGCAGGTCTCGGTAGAAGTCACGTTTGTCATCGAAGGGTCAGAACAGCACGATGCCGCTCAATCTGCCGGTCGTCGGGAAACCATCGAACTGCCTGTGCAGCAGTCGATTACCCCCGATGCCCCCCCATCGGTAGGGTCACCTCCCGATGTTCCAGCGGAACCGGCAGCAGAACCGAATGGGGAACCGGCAACACCGTCCTCCCCAGCAGCACCAGAACCGGCGGAAAACGCTGACACTGAAAGTCGAGAGTCGTCTGAACCCGAGTCCGCTGCCCCGACCGGGACACCAGAGGAGGTAGACGAGACCCCAAGACCCGAAACACCATCGGTAACGCCTGATCCCAACACAACCGACAATGGCACTGGTGAAACCCCGAATCCCACAACTCCGGGAAGTCCACCCGCGACTACTCCCTCGGACTCCACTGACAGTTCCGAGCCAGCCCCGGCAGAACCGTCCGGCTCGAGCAGTGAAGGAGCAGCAGACAACGGCGGTAGTGAGCCCACTCCTGCGGTCACGCCTCCTCCCAACCCAAACAATCCTCTCCCAGCCGTCGAAACCAAACCCGCTACCCCCTCTCCTCCAGCATCCATTCCAGATCCCAGCACAGACAGCCCTCCCCCAACCCCTGGCCCAGAAGCCAGGCCAATCCCCAACTCGCTCCCTGAAGTAGAAGGGGAATCTGATGGTTAAAGATTCCGCATTTGTGTGCATCCCGACTTTGCACCCCCTCACCCTAAATCCCTCTCCCAAAGGGCAAGGGACTTTGGAAAGGCTCCCCTTTTCCCGTTCTGGGAGAAGGGGTTGGGCGATGAGGGGAAAACTTACAAAAGTGAGATGCACTCTCCACACTTTTTCTGCTGGGCATTCAGGAACAGCTGGTCCAGCCGTCAAACTTCGACCGCACCCGCTGGGATCACTGGTTACTGATTGTGTGTTTCATCACCATTGCCGCCTGCGGTCTCTGGCTGGCCCGACACTGGCACCGATAAGAAGTAGGTAAGGTTTAAGTTCACAGGGTTGAGTTTTGAATTCAAAATTCAAAATTCAAAACTCAAAATTACTCCTCTGGAGTCGCTGCGCGAACAAAATTCAAAACTCAAAATTACTCCTCTGGAGTCGCTGCGCGAACAAAACTCAAAACTCAAAACTCAAAACTCAAACCTCAAACCTCAAAATTCAAAACTCAATCAAAACGCCCTCATCCCACCCCACGCATTACGCACCATGCACTCACACACCACCCACTCCCCACTCCCCGCCTCACCAATTCTGCCCGCAACGAAGTATTCATGATGAACCATTTTGCTGAAGTGATGATGATTACCCTGGCAGCCACGCCAACCCTGCTCATTGCTCAGCCCAGCTACGCCCAACTGGCCCAAATTACCGATATTCAACTGCTCCCGATCGAAGATGGTTTACAACTGGTTTTGGTCACGGCAGATCCCACATCTCCCGAGGTGTTTCAGTCCCAGGAAGGCAATACCCTGTTCATCGATCTGGTGGGTGCCCAACTGGCCCTATCTGCGGGGAGCACCTTTCAGCAAGAGAATCCGGCCCCGTCGGTGGCTTCCATTTCTGTGGAGCAGACGACTGAGCAGGAGGTTCGCATTGCCATTACTGCCGCCGATGAAACCACCCCAAACGCCTATCTGGAGCGAGCCGCTGAGGCCCTGATTCTGGACATTGTGACAGCGGGTGCAGCGACAGCCCCTGATTCAGAAGAAATCGAATTTGGCGACACCCTGCGCATCATCGTGGCGGCGGAACCCCTGCCCCGCTATCGCGTCCCCACTGCCAGTGCCGGGACCCGTACCGATGCCGACATTTTGGACGTACCCCAGGGAATTCAGGTCATTCCCGAGGCCGTGCTGGAAGATCAGGGCAGCGTCAGTTTGGGGGAAGCGCTGCGCAATGCCAGCGGCGTCAGTACCGGGCGAACCGCCAGCGGTTCCCGTGCTACCACCCCCATTGTTCGCGGCTTTGAGACCAATAATATTCTGCGGAATGGTCTGCGGGATGATACGCTGCGCCTGGGTTCTGGCATTACCAACATCGAGCAGATTGAAGTGCTTAAAGGGCCGGCGTCGGTCTTGTTTGGAGCTGGAAATTTAGGCGGCACCATTAACCTGATCACTGAGGTGCCCCTCCGTGACCCTCGCTACGAGGCTGAATTGACAGCGGGTAATTATTCCGTTTATGGAACGGCCCTGGATTTTACCGGACCATTGGCTGACACAACCGCCTATCGCGCCAACCTGGCCTATGAAAACCGAGGCAGCTTTGTTGATTTTGAAAATAGCGAGTTTTTCTTTTTTGCCCCGTCCCTACAGGTTTTAGACACCGAGCGTACGAGCTTAATTATTGATTTTGAATACCTCTATAGCCAGAGCCGAGGGTCTTCAGTGGGATTGCCTGCCATTTCTGCAATCGGCATCGAAAATAATACGCTGGCTGATCGATTCCTGGATGGGGATACCATCTCGGAAGAGGATATTGCTCAAGCCGGAACCCTGGATATTCGCACCAACACAGGTGAACCGGAAATTAGCCGAGCGGAGAGCAATATTTTTCGTATCAGCTATCGATTAGATCATCAAATTAACGATGACTGGCAAGTGAGAAACGAGTTCTTAGGGTCTTTTCAAAACACGGCTCAAGACAGTTTTGTAGCTCCCATCAGCTTTGCTCAACAAGGTGGACGACCTGATTTCAGTTTGCTAAATCGATTTTTTCTCGACAACCCCAGCAACCGCGAAGCTTACACCCTAAATACAAATGTCGTCGGAGATTTTGACATTGATGGAATCGACCAGACCTTGCTCTTAGGTGTGGAGTGGTTTCAGGAAACTCAGGAGGATCGGTTGATTTCAAGGCAGTTTCTGCCTGCTCTCGACCCAGAGGTTGAACAGTTCAATGTGTTTGAACCCAACTACGATCCCAGACGGTTCTTTCCAGAAGACAATCCTGACTTTTCTCGAGCCCTTCGTTCAGACAGCATTACTCGCCGCAGCACAATTGGTTTGTATGGCCAGTCTCAACTTAACCTATCGGATCATCTCATTGTTCTGTTAGGTGGACGAATCGATTTCGCCGACCAGTTTTTCAGGGATGACGCCAACTTAACGAACCCTCTGCCGATTGAAACCTTCGATACGGCTTTCAGTCCTCGCGTTGGAATTGTCATCAAACCCATCGAAGATATTTCAATTTACGCCAGCTATACTGAATCATTTAATCCAACCCTTGGGCAGTCGGTATCTGGGGACGTATTTGAACCGGAACGGGGCAATCAAATCGAGGTCGGTCTGAAAGCCGATATGCTGGATGGTCGCCTCTCAGCGACCCTGGCGTATTATCAATTACGCCGAACCAATGTGCTGACCCAGGATTCAGCCAATCCGGGCTTTCAGGTGCAGGTAGGAGAGCAAGCCAGCGACGGTGTGGAGTTAGACATTGCGGGAGAACTGGTTCCGGGCTGGAACGTTATTGCTAACTACGCCTATACCGATGCTCGCATCACTAAAGCTAACGAATTTGAAATTGGCACTGGGTTACTCAACGTGCCTGAACATGCTGCCAGTCTGTGGACTTCCTACGAAATTCAGGAGGGCGATTTTGCCGGTTTAGGGGCTGGCATCGGGGTCTATTTTGTTGGCGATCGCAATGGCGACCTGCGGACACCGTTTACCATTCCCAGCTATTTGCGGACTGACGCATCGATTTTCTATCGCCGTAATCAGTTTCGAGCCCAGCTCAATTTTCAAAACCTGTTTGATGTCCGATATTTTGAGGGGGCAAGAGATCAGTTTCGGGTAACCCCTGGTGCCCCTTTTACCATTTTTGGCACCGTTGGTTGGGAGTTTTAGCCCGATGCGGACGTTCTTAAAAATTTGGGCCGGGCAGCTAGTTTCCACCATCGGCAGCTTCATGACGGTGTTTGCCCTGATGATCTGGGCCTGGGACGTGACCGGCTCTGCCACCAGCCTGGCCCTGGTGACGTTTTTCTCCCAGCTTCCCCGCATAGCCGTGACGCCCCTGGCGGGTATCATGGTGGACCGCTTTCCCCGCAAACACCTGATGATTCTGGGGGACGTGGTGGCGATGCTCTGCACCCTGGGGATTGGCGGGCTGTACTGGGCCGGTCAACTGCAGGTCTGGCACCTGTATGGGGCGGTCGCCCTCTACGGCTGCTTCGGGCAGATTCAAACCCTGGCCTACTCCACCTCCATTGCTCTGCTGGTGCCCCGACAGGACTATACCCGCGCCGAGAGTATGGTCGCCGCCGTTAACTACAGTGGCGCGATTTTTTCGCCCATTTTGGCGGGGAGCCTCTACCCTGTAATTGGTCTGCGGGGCATCATTGCCATTGACCTGACCACGTTTGTGTTTGCCTTTGTGATTCTGCTGGCGGATCCCATTCCCCGAACGGCTCCGGGGGACGATGCCGCCGCCACGGTATCCACGGTCAACTGGTCAAACCTGACCTTTGGCTTTCGCTATATTCTCGGTAAGCCGGGGCTGACGGCCCTGGTGATTGCCTTTTCTCTGTTTGCCTTTCCCAGCGACATCGGCAAAGCTCTCTACAACCCGATGATTCTGGCCCGCTCCGGCGGCGATGCTCAGGTGCTGGGGGCGGTTACGACGGCGGCGGGGGTAGGCGGCGTTTTGGGGGCTCTGCTGGTGAGCTGGAGGGGCGGCTTTGACCGGCGAATTCACGGTATGTTGCTGGGGTTTGCCGGAACGGGCCTCTGCAAAATTGTCCTGGGCCTGGGGCAGACTGCCTGGGTCTGGATTCCCGCCCACTTTGCCGCCACCCTGATGATTCCGCTGTATTACAGCTCCAGCAACGCCATCTGGTATGCCAAAGTACCGCCAGCGCTGCAGGGGCGGGTGCTGGCGGCAGACCAGATGATCGGCCTGATGATTGGCGCGATCGCACCCCTGCTGGCCGGCCCCCTCGCCGATTTCGTGTTTGAACCCGCCATGCAGCCCGATGGCTGGCTGGCCCCCATGTTTGGCCCAATTCTGGGTACCGGCACTGGTGCGGGCATTGCCCTGCTCTACACCCTGATGGCAGCGCTGATGGCCCTGGTCGGTCTGGGCGGCTACGGGTTCCGCACCCTGCGGTCGGTAGAAACCCTGCTGCCGGACCACGCCGTAGAGGCAGATGTGCCGAATAAACCCCTGTAGGGGCGAACGGCGTTTGCCCTTGCAGGTATTTTGAAATAGACGGATTTAAATGCCAAATGCCAAAATCCTCTCCCAGAAGCTATTCGTTAAACAGATCTCCCCTCACCCCCTCAATCTCCCTCTCCTGAGATGGTAGAGAGAGAGGCAAGAAGAGGCTTTCCGGCTTCCCTTCACCCGCTCTGAGAGTAGACCGTTGCTTGCTGTCCGCAGGACATAGGACGTGCGCAGCAGGGGCTGGGGGATGCGGGAAAACCCAGCAATGCTTAAGTTTCACCAACTTTTGCTTAAAGGATAGCTCCCAGGAGGGGATTAACCTTTAGGATTTTCCCTCCTCAAATGGATGCCTGTAGGGCTCGGCATATCAAATGCAGATTTGCAAATTTTGCAAAAGCTCGAAATCGAACCATGTTGAGTCCTCAAGTTATTGAGAATTAAATTTCATAAATAAAGTTCACCCATAGCTTTTTCGAATATGCTCCTCCCAGAGCCACAGAACTTGTCTTTCCTTCCAGAAAATGCTATCCCGGTCGTCAGAGAGCATTTGGTTCCAAGGCATTTGGTTCATTATCCGTCTGTTAGCTGGTGGTTTGATGATTCATAACGGTCTGGACAAATTGGGCGACATTGCCATGATGCGCTGGGTACCCTGGCTCATTCGCGGCAAGCTGGAAGACTATCGCCTCAATCTATTTGTTTCATCCTGACCTGAGCTTTAGCCGTCCGGGTACCGCTGCTCCTTGAACTCCAAAGAGTTGCAAATTTTGCAAAAGTCGCCTCTGATCGCTAAACATCCCCGAGCTTACTATTGAGAAGAACTTTCAACAGCTAATAGCTGACCTCAAAAGCCTTTACATCCCCTTTACCCTTCCCTGGTACAAGATGGTGGCCTCTCCCCAGGGAGTCAGCCAGGGAATGTCTCTGGAACTTCGACTATCATGAAGTCTACGCCAAAATTCTGTCCCAATGCTTAGAGATGGTTGCTGGTCTTTACGGGGGTTCACGTAGAACTTCACGCTAATTTTACACAATTGCTTCCTACAGCGGGAAAGGTAATGGTAATATCTCTGAGGAACTATTGAGAGCCAGTCCTATTACAGAGCTGGATGATTCGACATTTGGGGTCTACAGTCCTCTCTCGTCGAAGCGCTGACCGCATTGTTGCGATTGGTGGAGATTTAGGATCATCAGCTTTTGGTCTTGAGTATTTATCAGGTGTTGGGTTGGCTATGTTATTTGTTGCAGGCAGTCCATGACTTGCTTTACTTACAGGCTTTTTTGAAAGTGTGATCGCACCAACTCAATGACAATTGCTACCCACAGATTAAGTCTGACTCTAAAGATTTATCTTCGGCTGTTCATGCCGGACGTAGGGTGCTTTGGTTGATTGACCCTAAGGGGGTCATACCGTTAGGCCTTGATTCAGTTTTTATCGCATAACATCCTTGAGGAATAATTTTGATGCTTCTGACTTCAACTTTACCCATGCGCCAAGCCAGGGAGATCCCGAGCAGTTGTCCCCTGGTCATCCTAGATGCCAGGGTCGATGACCTGAACCAATTGGTCGAAGACCTGGGCTCTGCAGATGTTTTGGTTTTAGACCCAACCACAGACGGTATTGAGCAAATCACTGCGGCCCTGCATGCCAGGCAATCGGTTTCCAGTCTGCACCTTGTGTTCCATGGTGCTCCAGGAGAAGTGCAGATTGGAAAAACCCGGCTCAATCTGGAAACCTTAGAGCGTTATGCCAAGTCCCTACAAACCTGGGGCGAAATCCTCCGGGGTCGCGACATTTTGCTCTACGGATGCCGGGTTGCCGAGGGTGCCCTGGGCTACCTCTTCCTGCAGCAGTTGCACCAGCTCACAGGGGCAAACCTGGCCGCCTCAGAAAAGCCTGTTGGTCGCATAAATCACAACCATAACTGGGTACTCGAAACCCAGGTAGGAGAGGTGCACACGCCGCTGGTCTTTTCTGAGTCTCTCCAGGCCAGTTACTCCGGCAGTTTTGAAACGGTAAACTTCAGCGTTAGCACCAACACGCTGATTGAAAGCGAAGGCACACCGTTCAGCTTCAACTTCAGCGTGGATGGAGACATTCCCCCTGGCGGCAGTATAGTCAGGCTGGAAGCGGATCGGCCTCAGGCTATCAATCAGTGGGATCTATTTCAACTGAGTTTTTCTGGTTTAGCTGGGGGTTTTGGTACCGGCATTATTGATGTTTCGCCAGCTCAAGACTTTTCGGCATTCGATGTTGTTATTACCGAACCCACTGCTTCCATTAGCCTACCCGTCTTCAATGATTTCGTAGATGACAGCCCCGATCCTTACACCTGGTCAATATCTCCAGTTTCACCGGGAACAACGGTCAACAATGCCGGGGATACGACAACAATTATCTATGATGATCCCAGTCAAGTGCCATCCCCCCCTGCTCCTACTCCTGAAATTAGTCTGACTTCAGACATCACCACTCTGATAGAAGATGAAGGCACAGAAGTCACGTTTACCCTTAACTTGAGTGAGCCTCCGCCAGCCGATGGGTTAGTTGTCAGTATCGGTACGGGTAAACCCTTCGCCCTCGGGGATTTTGACGTGTTTCCGCCTCCCCCGCAGGCTTCTGCCACAGGCGGACAGTTGGTCACTGGATTTGCTGATAACAGCGGATTTGACTTTCGGGTGACAGACCAAACCGCGACTATCACCCTGCCTGTCTTTGACGATCCGGATCGAACCGAGGATGGGGCTGTGACTGATCCTGATGGTCCCTTGCGCAATGACGATATTGGGGTAGAAGAAACTACCTTCTCCCTTTTGCCAGGGGAGGGGTACACCATTGACTCCAGTGCTAATGCGGTAACGCTGACCCTGGCTGATACCCAAGATCAACTCAATCCAACGCCCGAACCTGAGCCGGAACCCGAACCCGAACCGGAACCCGAACCGGAACCCGAACCCGAGCCGGAACCCGAGCCGGAACCCGAACCGGAACCCGAGCCGGAACCCGAACCCGAACCGGAACCTGAACCCGAGCCCGAGCCGGAACCGGAACCCGAGCCGGAACCGGAACCCGAGCCTGAGCCGGAACCCGAACCGGAACCCGGTTTTGATGATCCGGTGGTCAGCTTCAGCACGACCCCTGAGGTGATTAATGAGGCCGAGGGCACTGAGCTGGTCCTGAACTTCAGTGTGGACGGTGAAATTCCCGAAGGGGGCATCACCGTTGACCTGGAAGGGGATACGGCAGAGATTCTGCAACAGTTCTTAGCCCCCGATGGCGACGGCGCCGTGCAAACCCGTGTTACCGAAGAGGGCAACCTGCTGTATTTCTTCGATACTTCCTTTGAGCCCGATAGTGAGAGCTTTGACAATGTTGAGGGGGGCATCCTGGATGTCTTTGCCCTGGAAGATGGTGACCCGGCGGAAGACAACTCCGACCCTGAGGCCGCCGGTACAGGCTTCCTCAGCAACTTTAGCTTCACCATCACCGAGCCCACCGCCAGCATTACGCTGCCGGTTGCGGATGACTTCGTCCAGGAGCCTGACCAGACCTTCACCTACACCCTGGTCGAAGGCGAAGGCTACACCGTCGATGCCGATGCCAACAGCGGCACCTTCACCGTTATTGATGGTGTTGTTCCCGCCACCAGCCCCACGGTTGGGGTGACGGCCACCCCGACGACATTGATTGAGTCGGAGCAGACCGTCATCGAAGTTACCTTCACCACTGAGGGTGAAATTCCACCGGAAGGACTGGTGGTGCAACTGGCCGGGCCACCTCGAGCCATTGCTGAGTTCGACGTCAATGCCACCAATCCCCGTCTGCCCGAAGAAGAGACGGTCGTTGAGGGCGTCAGCGTCACGGGCGGTAACATTGTAGGTACTGATGAAGTAGCCGGTTCGCTGTTCCTGCGGATCACTGACCCCATCGCCACAGTGACAGTGCCCGTCTTCGACGATGGCCCAGGCGAAGGCACCGAAGTGTTGCCCTTCACCCTGGTGGATGGGGAAGACTATGCCGTTGACCCGAATGCCAGCACCGTCACCGTCACCATTGAAGACGACATCCCCGGTGAAGATGGTGAAGTGATTACCGGTGGAGAGGGAGATGATCGCCTGATTGGAACCGGTCTTGATGACATTATCGCAGGCTTAGACGGAGATGATTTGATTAATGGTTTGGGCGGCGACGATGTCATCACGGGCGATAGTGGTGACGATATTCTGAAAGGTGGTGTCGGCAATGATGCAATTTTCGGCGGCCTTGGTAACGACCGACTGATCGGCGGTAGTGAGAACGATATCCTGGTTGGCGGCGCTGGTGATGACAGCATTATCGGCGGCGCTGGCAATGACATCATCATTGGCGGCCTTGGTGGCGATTCCATGACCGGTGGCCAGGGGGCGGATATCTTTGTCTATGAATCCATTGACGATGCTGGCGACAATATTCGCCTGTTCGAACTGGGTAGCGACAAAATCAGCATCCAGCCTCTGCTGGAAAACTCCGGCATCATGGTCAGCGATGTTGAAGACGCCATGGCGCAAGGCTTCCTCATGGTACAGCCCAACAATCCTCGCCAGGCCAGCGTACTATTCGATGCGGATGGTATGGCAGGTTCAGGTGAGGCGGTTGAACTGGCCACAGTTAAGGTGATCAACGGTACCTCCGCTGATTTCAGCAACCCTGAAAACTTCATCGTTTAACTGATTGACTGACTCTACCGGGTAGGCATTGAACAGACTTATTCTGTGACAATGCCTACCCGTTTTTTATAAGTTTTAGTGTGGGCCATCAACTCGCCCGCAAAAAATCAAACCTTTCGCAGGGTTCGATTAGATAAAAATCTCTGAAATACTCGAAATACTCGTTAGGACCGAGCGAGTGCATCCCAGTTTTGCAGCCCTCACCCTAAATCCCTCTCCCAGAGCGGGAGAGGGACTTTGATTCCGGCTCCCCTTCTCCCATTTTGGGAGTAGGCCGTTGCTTGCTGTCCGAAGGACATAGGACGCGCGAAGCAGGGGTTGGGGGATGTAGAGCTATGCTCTTCCCGCAGGGTGGGCAGACTTGCAAAACTGGGATGCACCCTGACCGAGCGCGCGTTCTGTTACATACCAAGTCCAGTTTGAAATCTGTAGTTTTCTCTAAGGTCAAACTCCACTTCTGGGCCTGGATAGGATTTAGTCTATTTTCTTGCCTTTTTTAGGGAAGGTTTTCCAGGTAAGTATTGCCCTAGAAAATTAGGACCAAGCCATTCCCGAAAGGGTAAAAAAACTGCTTGCCACAAATGATTATAGTCATCGCCAGTGGTTAAACCAGTCGCAGGAAATTCTCCTCGCCGGGGGTGATAATAGGTGCCGAATACGATATCCCAAATGGGTAAAAAGGCAGAGAAATTTTTATCTAAGTGCTCGTCCTGAAACGAATGGTGAATGCGGTGGTACTGCGGTCCGGTTACCACCGCAGAGAACCATCCCAATTCCAGCTGCAGGTTCATGTGAATAAACTGCAGCCACAGCACCTCAATAAAGGCCAGGATCCCCAGGGCCAACCCGTTGAACTGAAACAACAGGCCCATCGGCAGTCCCAGAAATAGAATCAGCAGGGGGCCTTCCAGCCAGTGGACACGATTGGTGCTGGTGACATTGAGGGACATTTCGCTGTGGTGGAATTTGTGCTGCTCCCACAGGAACGCTCTGGTGTGCTGCCAGCGGTGAAACCAGTAGTAGAAAAAATCTGTCGTCAAAAAGTAGAGCAACGCCAGCAGGGTATAGGTCCAGGCGTTGTGAGGCACGGGTAGTTGAACCCAGGGAGATCCCAACCAGGTTTGCGCCAGAGTAATCACCACACTGATCCCCGTCGCCTGAATGGCCACACTGACAATGCTATAGACCACGTACCAGAGCAGGTTAAACCGCAGGTGACGCCAGGGCTGATGGGGTTCCACCGGGCGAAGCCGCTCGACCCCCATGAAAACGCCGTACATGACAAACCCGGTTAAGAGATACTTTGCAAACCCCAGGGGTGCGGACAGCCATTCCATAGGCACTTAGAATTCGATAATTAGGAAATGTTTCTATTAGTGAACAGTCAAAGGGAGGTATTTTGTGAGATGCTGAATTTCGTTGAATCGTTGGCAAGCTTTGGAAGAGCCTGTCATGAGGCATGCCGTGAGATACTCCCTGATTTATGGTATCAGGCATATAGGACATACACTCATTATTGATTGCGGATCTCATTTGGCCTGCCATGCACTTCAAGTTAACCCCTCCTTTCAGGATTAGCAAGGTTCCTCCATGGCCTGACCGATGTGGGGTAGCTGGCTGTTTACATATTGGGGGAAGGTTGCCCTCCTCCGTAGCCAGGGCCATAGGTTGGGTGCTGGTGGGGCTGGTCGGGTTTAGCGGTATTGCCTGCTCCGGCTTGATTGCAACAGAACCAGAACCTCCGGCGGAAGTGGCAGTACCGGCTCCTGTAGTGCCCCCCAATCAGGTAGTAGCCCTGGGACGACTGGTACCCCAGGGGGAGGTGATTCAGCTATCGGTGCCCAATGCTGCCGACAGCCGGGTGAACCAGGTGCTGGTGCAGGAGGGCGATCGCGTTCAGCCCGGCCAGATTATTGCCATTTTGCAAGGGTTTGAGCGTCGCCAGCGGGATCTGGAAGAGGCTCAGAAAACCGTGGAGTATTACCAGGCCCGACTCAACCAGATGAAATCTGGGGATGCCAAGCAGGCTGAGCTGGCGGCGCAGTCGGCCAACATTGCCCGGCTGGAGGCCCAGTTGCAGAACGAAATTCTGGAGCGGGAAGCGGCCATCGATAGTGCCCAGGCAGCTCTGCGGCAGGCGGAGAGCACCTATGATCGCAACGCTTCCCTGGCCAATGCCGGAGCCATCAGCGCCCAGGTGCTGGACCAGTCCCGCGAATCTCTGGAGCGAGCCCAGGCCACCCTGGAAGAACGCCAGGCCCAGCTCAGCACCACCACTGAAACCCTCGAAAAGCAGATTGCCCAGGAACGCCAAACCCTGGCCCAGCTTCAGGAGGTGCGCCCCGTAGATGTGCGGGTGGCGCAGGTAGAGCTGGAACGGGCACAGATTGCCGTCGAACAGCGGCGGGCAGACCTGGAAGATACGCGGGTGCGGGCTCCGGTGGCGGGGCAGGTGCTGCGCATCAACACCCAGGTGGGGGAGCAGGTGAATATTGAGGAAGGCATTGTAGAACTGGGCCAGACGGATCAGATGATGGCGATCGCAGAAGTCTACGAAACCGAGATTACCCGCGTCCAAGTCGGCCAGCCCGCCATGCTGGCGAGCGAATACGGCGGCTTTGACGGCACCGTGCGGGGCCAGGTCGAGCACATCAGCCTGCAGGTAGGCCAGCGCAGCCTGTCGGAGGGGTCCACTAATCCCACCACCGACGAAAACCAGCGGGTGGTGGAAGTGCGAATTCAAATCCACCCGGAAGACAACGCCAAAGTGGCCAACCTCACCAACATGCAGGTCCGCGTCCACATCAACACCGCTTCGTAATTATGGTCAGGTCGCCGCTGCACGCCCTGAAAATTTTCTGGCAGGCCCGCAAGCCCCTGGGCTGGGCGCAGCTTACCCATCGTAAAGTGCGACTACTGGTAGCAATGCTGGGGGTGGCCTTCGCCAACATTTTGATTTTTACCCAACTGGGCCTGCGGGCGATGCTGTTTGACGGCGTCACCCTGGTGCCCGACCACCTGCAGGGGGATCTGTTTCTGGTGTCGGCCTATGCCCCCAACATCGATCTGGGCAGTTTCCCCAGAATTTTTCTGTACCAGGCCGACGCGGTGGAGGGGGTCGCCGCCGCCAGCCCGCTGTACATTGCCTTTGGCGACTGGGTTAACCCGCTGGATCTGGATCGTCCCCCTGCCGCCCCCGATGTTCCCCAACCCACCTTTGAGCTGTTTCCCACCTCGGTCAAAGTACTGGCCTTCAACCCCACCCGACCGGTGCTTAATATTCCCGCCGTAAACCAGCAGCTCGATCGCCTCACCGCCCCCGGTGCCGTACTCTACGACCGCCTGGGCCAGGAAAAGCTCGGCCCCATTCCCACCCTGTTTCACCAGCAGGGGGGCATTTCTACCCTGATGAATAACCGGCGGGTCTCCGTGGTGGGGCTATTCAGCCTGGGCAGCACCCTGTTTGATAACGGCCATGTGGCCATGAGCGACTGGACCTACGCCCAGTGGTACGGGGCCAATTTTCTGGATCAGGTCAGCGTCGGCTGCCTCACCCTGGAGCCTGGAGCCGATCGGGAAGCGGTGCGATCTCGCCTGCAGGCTACCCTGCCCTCCGATGTGCGGGTGCTCACCCAGGCCGAACTCGCCGCCGCCGAACAGGCCTTTCGCGCCTCCCTGCCTAACGGCAAAGTGCTCAACTTTGGTGCCCTGATGGGGTTCATCGTCGGTCTGGTGATCGTCTACCAGGTGCTCTACACCGACGTCAGCGACCACCTGCCGGAATACGCCACCCTCAAAGCCATGGGCTACTCCGACACCTCCCTGCTCCGGGTCATCCTGCAAGAAGCCCTGATCCTCGCCGTCCTCGGCTTCATCCCCGGCTACTTCGCCTCCTACGGCGTCTACCACCTGCTCACCCACATCACCCGCGTTCCCCTCACCATGAAAACCACCGTCGCCGTTCAGGTCTTCATCCTCACCCTGATTATGTGCGGGATTTCGGGTGCGATCGCTATGAATAAACTGAGATCGGCGGACCCGGCGGATGTGTTTTGACGGTGAAAGGTGCAGGGTTTAAGGTGCAGGGTTTAAGGTTCAAGGTTCCCGGCATCCCCATCATCTGGTGCCCTGGCTCTGCCTGGGCATCGCGATTTTGCGGCTCTGCCGATCACTTCAGGAGGCAGAGCCTCCAAAAAGTATTCCAATGCAGAGCACTAGAACGAGGATTCAGCTAATTCTTTACCAGTGTTCTAGCAGAGCAGAGGCGTGGGGAGACATTGAGCAGCCAGAATTCACCGTTGCTTCTGCCAGGCTGGTCTCGCTGTCTAATTCGTATCCAAACACTGGGATAGAATTAATCAGAGCGCAACGCTGACTTGTCTCCCAAATTGGCCTGGGCAACTGGAAAAACCATGACATTTGCAAGCGACCTGGTAACCCAATCAATCCCACTCAGCTTTGAGGACTTTCTGGCCCAGTATGGGGATGACGATCGCTATGAATTGATTGATGGAGAGCTGTTTGATTTGGAAACGACAGGCCCCCACGAGGAAGTCGCAGCAAAAATCGGGCAATGGCTGAATTTCGAAATCGTACAGCAAGGACTCAATTATTTTGTTCCCCATCGTTGTCTGATTAAGCCCTTAGCAAAAGGAACCGGCTTTCGACCCGATGTCATTGTGTTAGATCAAGCCGCCCTTACAGACGAACCGCTCTGGAGCAGTCAACCCGTCGTCACCCTGGGTAGCACGATTAAATTTGTGGCTGAAGTCGTGAGCAGTAACTGGCAGAATGACTATGCTCGAAAATTTGAAGACTACGCCCTGCTAGGCATCCCAGAATATTGGATCGCAGACTATCAAGGACTGGGAGGAGAATTCTTCATTGGTCGCCCAAAACAGCCGACCCTCAGTGTTTGCATTTTGAATCAAGAAGGCCGCTATGAACGGCAAATTCTGCGGGGTGACCAGCCGATCAAGTCTTCCATTTTTCCTGGACTGAATCTGACTGCTGCAGCTGTGCTAAAGACTGGGCGGTAAGATCATCACGATGAGGAGATCTCTGCGAAAAAGTTACCAGCCGGAAGGGCGAAGCATCTGGCCAAAAACAATTAGAAAAGTCACGTCAATTCCCTCCCAGATGCTTTGCCCTTGCTCATAACATCGACTCATTAAACCCAATGTCTTCTATTGTCACGGCCCAAAACCTTACCCATGCCTTTGGTAAAGGTGCCCTGCGCAAACCTGTTCTCTCAGATATCAACCTGGAGTTGAGATCTGGAGAGATCGTCATCTTAGAAGGCCCCTCTGGCAGTGGCAAAACCACCCTGCTAACCCTCATCGGTGCGTTGCGAACCGTCCAGTCTGGCAGCCTCACCGTTTTGAATCAGGCCCTGCACCGAGCACGCCGACCCGCCCTGATTCGTGCCCGCAATCAAATCGGCTTTATTTTTCAGCACCACAACCTGCTCGACTGCCTCACCGCCTGGGAGAACGTCAGCACTTCCCTGCGGCTACATTCCCGTATTCCCAAACGGGCCTATCGGGCCAGGGCGGTGGCGATGCTGAATGCAGTAGGGCTGGGAGACAAGGTGGATGCCTACCCGGAAAAGCTGTCGGGGGGGCAGAAGCAGCGGGTTGCGATCGCCCGCGCCCTGGTCAGCCATCCCAAACTGGTGCTGGCAGATGAGCCCACGTCATCCCTGGATAGCCAGTCTGGCCGAGATGTGGTGGATATCATGCAGCGCCTGGCTCGGGAAGAGGGTTGTACGGTGCTGCTGGTTACCCACGACAACCGCATTCTGGATATTGCCGACCGAATCTTGCACATGGAGGATGGGCGGTTGATGTGAATCTGAACTCGGGTAAGGGCGAAGCATCTGGATGATTTTTTTTGAGGGGAGTGTTCGGAATCTTGTGGGATAGGCATCCTGCCTGTCCCAGCTGAGCAGGCGAGACGCCTGCCCTACAAGGCTTGCAGAAAACTTGATTAATCGGCTGATTGGCCCTTACACAAAAATCAGAACACTCTCTTTTTGAGCAGTCACGTCAATTTTCTCCCAAATGCTTTGCCCCTCCGTTTGGTATCTTCTTTCTCGGAAATCTCCCTAATGTCGCGATGATTATTACTCACGTTCGATGATTGTTACTCACGTTCGATAATCAGTTACTTACGTCCGAGCAAAAGTTAATTATGTTTGAATGATATAGCGGTTCTCAGCTCAATAAGGTACAAACTTGATTAGCTTAGAATCCCCCTGGTTTCTGGATGCTTAAGCTTCAACTGAGGGCCGCACAGGCCAAGAAGAGTTCGGAGGTTTGGTTGTTAAAGGTGCGACGAGAACAGGTATCGCCAAAGATCGTTTTGAAGCGAAACATCATCGTCTCAGCCAGAGAGCGGCGATGAGACCCACTTTCTCGTTTCCATTCGGCTCGACCCCCTCCTCAATCCGGTTGAGGGCTTGTGACCAGCGATAGAGGCGATAGAGAAAGTTCATTCCTGGTACTCTATGGCGTAAGTCGGCCAACTATTCCTGAAACCTGATACCCGGTACCTGGCACCCTCAGCAACTGCAGAAAAATGGGAACCGATACATTTATAAATGATTAAATTTTCGCGGAGAAAAGAATGCCTGGGCATAATTGATAGTGACCTGCATAAGGTTTTATTTTTTTTTTGCCGAAATAATTCCAATGCTTAGCCTTAAGAAGATTCTGACTGGTTTGAGCTTGCCCGCTATGGGGGCAGGTTTCGTTTTTTCTGCCACAGCTGCCCAAGCAGAACCTGCACCCAATGTCGTAATGGTGTGTTCTGGGCCACGGCATACCGTTCAAGTCAGTGAAGGTAATAATCGTCTGGAAATGTCAGTCGTTGACATGGTAAATGGTGCCGAGTTGCAACGCAATGTCGGGGTACGAGCTATCCCTAACGATGCGCTGGGCGGTATGGACTATTACACCACTGAAGGCGGAGTTGAAACGCGACTGTTTGTGCCCACCAGAGATAGCAATCGCCCCTGCGATATGTATATCGGGAATTTACCGATGGAGTCTGGAAATCTAAATATTCCGGGCTTAACGGATACCAACGAAACCCTGGCTATGTGCGATACCCCTCAAAGTGCGGTCAGAGTTTATCAAGATGCTGGCAGAATCAAAATGCGCATCTACGACCGCCAAGATAATATGGTTTGGCTCGATACCTCAGCTCGACGAGATACCTCGGGTAATTCCGTTACCTACACCACCATTCGGGGTGAGACCAGCGCTAGCATGACCATGGTTAACGATGCCTCTGCATATTGTTCCCTCACAATTGGTAACAGCCTGGCTCAGCGGGGAGTCATTGTCGTGCAAGAACAACCGGGAACCGTTGGCGGCAGCGGCTACTATCCCGGTGACGAGGGCCAGGTTGGCGGTAGTGGTTCCTATCCTGGGGAATAGGGTATCCAGCTTCAATTGCCCGGTTCTGGGGGGCATCGTCTTAGAACACTCAATTTTTGAAGAAAACCTTTGAAGAAAACCAGGTTTTGCAGCAGACAATCTGCATCTCGGCCAGCAAGAAAGTAGAGTGGGCACTGCCAGCCCTATTGCAAAACCGACAATTTCGCCGGTTCCTCCCTCCGCAACAAACGTGAAATTTCCAACTTCCGGAGCACGGCTCAAAATTTGGTACCAGCCGTTTGCTCTCCACTCATAGGATAAATTCGCCAGATGCTTATCTGGTACGATGCCCCGATAAGTTATTCGCCAAGTGGCAGCACCTTTACAACGGACAAAACAAGGCCAGGGTAAGTTACCTAACCCTGGCCTCATCCAATTTTCAAATGACACAATTTATGCCACGGAGGCTTACATCAAACCGATTTGAGACAGAATGCCCTGACCAGTCAGAAGCTCAGTAGCCACTCCGATTACGAAGCCCAACATGGCCAGACGACCGTTCCAGGTTTCGGCAAAGTCAACGAAGCCGAACTTGCTTTCTTGATTTTCCATGATGAATACCCTTAGCGCTAAAGCTTAAATACTGCAATCAACTTTTACAAATCTTAACGTAGGTTCTCTGGATTGCCCAGTAGCACAAACTACATTACTAATAAACTGGCTTAGCTAATGCTGGTAAATACTGCCGCCCCAAGGCTGCCGGCTACCACAATACCAGCCAGCAGATTGGTGAACAGGCGTCCGGCCTCGGCATTGAAGCCCAAACCCTTGTCTTCCTGACCGGCGGTGAAGAACAGTGACCAGGCCTGATTGGCATTAATTTGCTCGGCACTGTTGAAACCGGGACGGAACACAACCGGACCAAACAGGTCCTTGTTGGAAAAATCGAAATCGCTATTCATCTTGGGTTCCTCTTTATAAAAGTGGGGGTGGGGGGCATTGCAACCGAATTGCAAATTGCCTTACAGATTGGTCAGCCAGGTCACAATTCCCTGGCCGGTCATCAGTTCAAAGGCAATGGCTGAAACAAAACCAATCATGGCCAGACGACCATTGAGCTTTTCAGCGTACTGGTTGAAGCCGAACTGTTGGGTGTCGTCGACATAGACCCTGGGTTCTACGGCGAAGTTGTTCAGGCGACCGCCGTCTTCGGTGGTGTATCCACGGGATGTCATAGGGGTTCTCCATTGCTTCTTGTAAGAGTGTAACACAATGTAAATAAATATTGCAAAATATTGACGACAGGTATGGAGCTTCTCTAGCAATTCTGGGGAATCCTTCATGGGCAAACCAGTTACAGCACCGGGGGTTGGCAGTTTTACTGGGTGGCCTGGGTTGACCAGGATGGGCCGTACCCGCCTCTGCTAATACCCCAAAAAAGTGGAAGGCTGGTATTAACTTGAGCGTTTTAATCTGAAGTCGCTGCTGCCAGTCGCCAGGTTGGGTGGGTTCCCAACTCCAGAATCTGCCGGTGGTACTGCACCAGGGACGGACGATGGCCCACGCTGATAAACGTCGTTGCCGTATTTGCCAGTTGCCCATACAGTCGGGCCTCATTCTTTTCATCCAGGGCGCTGGTGGCTTCATCCAGAATCGCCCAGGGGGGCTGGTGCAGCAGCAGACGGGCAAAGGCCAGTCGTTGTTGCTCACCGGGAGACAGCAGCCGGGGCCAGTCCTGCCCATGATCCAGCCCATCCCAGTGGGTAAGCAGGGGGGCCAGGTTCACCTGAGCAAGCACCTGAATCAAGCGTTCATCCGTTACGGAGGCATCCAGATAGGGATAGAGCAACTGTTCCCGCAATGTACCCGCCATCAGGTAAGGCCGCTGGGGCAGAAACAGCATTTGCTCGGCGGCGGGGGTGATGATGGTGCCGCTGCCCGCATTCCAGAGTCCGGCTATGGCTCGCAGTAGCGAACTTTTGCCCACCCCGCTTGGCCCCATAATCAGCAGGGATTCTCCAGGGGCCAGGTGCAGCGAGAGGTTTTGAATCAGGGCTTTTTCCCCGTTGGGGGTTTGCAGACTCAGGTGTTCCAGGGCAATGGCAGGTCCAGTCTGGCGAGTCAGGGTGGGGAGGTCGGGAGGGGTTGCCATCGCCCCATCCAGATGGTTCAGCCGTCGCACCCCAGCCGCCAGATTCGTCAACTGCTGGAGCTGTAGCACAATCAGGGCCAGGGCTCCCAGAATGACGCTAAAGGCCGACCCGGCCTGGGTGACGTTGCCGATTTCCAGCTCTCCGGCAAACAGGCGAGGGGCCAGAATTAACCCTGGAATGACAAAGGTGGCGTAGCGGTAGTGGTGTTGAAACAGATTGAGCCCCAGCTGAACGCGAATCAGCCGTTGAAAGTTGCGAAAGGCTTGCCAGAAGCGCTGCCAGCTCTGGGCTTCCTCCTGGGCTTCCCCCTGGTAGAGGGCAATGGCTTCGGCATTGTCGCGAATGCGGGCCAGGCCAAAGCGAAAGTCGGCCTCTCGCCGCAGCTGTTCGGTATTGATGCCGACCAGGGTGTGCCCAAAAATCAGGGTTGCGATCGCCGTGCCCACCACCGCATACCCCAGCAAAAACCCCATCAGCGGTTTCGAAATCGTCCACAGCACCCCGGCAAAGCCAATCAGCTGAAAGATCGCCTCCAGGGCAATCACCAGAAACCTCAGCGACTCCTGGCTGAGGGTGCGAATGTCTTCTTCGATGCGCTGGTCGGGGTTGTCGATCTGGCCCTGCTGCCGCAATTGATAGAACATCGTCCCCGTCAGGTAGCGGTCCAGATACCGATGGGTCAGCCAGATCCGCCAGTACAGCCCCAGTTTGCGCTGCACGTAGCCGCTAAAGGCCGCAAAGGGCAGCCCCACCACCAGCACTCCCAGAAAAATCGTCATCGCCTGCCCGAACCGCTCCCCATCCTGAGCGGCCAGGGCCGAGGTCAGTTCACCCCCCTGAATCACAAACACCACCTGCAGCCCGGTGCGAACCAGCAGCAGCAGCCCCAGGATCAGCAACAGGCCCCAGGCTCCCCACCGTTCGCGGGAACTCCAGTAGGGCCAGATCACGCGCCGCCAGGCTGAGGTCATCGGCTCACCTGGGGTAGGGGAACCGGCTCCAGCGTCCACCGCTGGTCGGGGTAGAGGATGAGCTGCTGGCGATGGTAGGGCACCAGGCTGGCCCGATGGCCGACGCTGATGTAGGTGATATTGGTCTGACTGAGGTGGGTGTAAAGCTGCTGTTCCTGGGCAACGGCCAGGGCGCTGGTGGCTTCATCCAGCACGGCGTAGGGCGGCTGTTGCAGCAGCAGTCGGGCAAAGGCTAAGCGCTGCTGTTCCCCCATCGAGAGCCGTTGCGCCCAGTCGTCGATGATGTCCAGGTCGCTATCGGCCAACTCCGGCAGTTGCACCTGCTGCAGCACCTGGCGCAGGGTGGCCGCATCCGTTGCCGGGTCGGCGTGGGGGTAGAGCAACTGCTGCCGCAGGGAGCCCAGCACCAGGTAGGGCTGTTGGGGCAGAAACAAAATGTCTTGCCGCCGGGGCCGATACAGGGTGCCGCTGCCGACTGACCAGAGCCCCGCGATCGCTCTGGTCAAAGAACTCTTGCCCACCCCGCTGGTGCCGCCAATCAACAGATGCTGACCGGGGGACACCTTAAAAGAGAGAGCTTCCACCAGCCGCCGCTGTCCGTCGGGGGTCAGCAAACTCAGATTTTCCACCGCCAGCGGGGCCGGACTGATGACTTCGATCTGCTGCTGAACCTGTTCCCCGGCCACCTGTAGCGCCTGGGCTAACCCGTTTAACCGTCCCACACTGGCCGCCAGGGCCGTCAGCTGCTCGAATTGAATGATGATTAAACTGAGGGACAGCCAGATGCGGTCAAAGGCCGCCTGGGATTGCACAATTGCCCCCACCTCCAGTTGCCCCGACAGGATCTGCGGAGCCAGAATCAGGCTGGGCAAAATGAAGGTGAGATACTGATAGCCGTTCTGGAAGAAATCCAGCCCCAGCTGCCAGCGAATGAAGCGATTGAAATTCTGCACCGCCTGCTGAAAGCGGTCCTGCAACCGCCGCTGCTCCCAGCTCTGCCCCCGGCAAAAGGCAATGGATTCGGCCTGTTCGCGCACATCGATCAGCCCAAAGCGAAAGTTGGCCTCCCGTTTTAGCTGTTCGGCGTTGATGCCGGTGAGCTTGCGGCCAAAAAACAGCAGTGCGATCGCGCTGCCCACCCCGCCATACACCGCCAAAAACAGGGTCATGCCCATCGAGACCGACCACAGCACCCCCACAAACCCAATCAGCTGTACCACCGACTCCAGCCCCAGGCCCAGCATTGCCACCGAGAGCTGCGTCACGTTTTTCACGTCCTCAGAAATTCGCTGGTCCGGGTTGTCTACCGCCGTCTGAGTATCCAGCCGGTAATACCGCTGCCCCTCCAGATAGCGATCCAGAAAATGACGGGTCAGCCAGCGTCGCCAGGTCAGACCCAGGCGATCGCGCAGAAAAGTGCTGATCGATAGCAGCACCGCACTACCCACCAGCACCGCCACCAGCAGCCCGGTCGCCTGCTGAAATCGCTCCCAGTCTCGGGCCGCCAGCGCAGAGATAAATTCCCCCCGCTGCAGGCTTTCCCACACCAGCAACCCGCTGCTGATCACCGAGGCCACCACCGCCAGCAGCAGCAATCCCACCGCCTGCCAGCGCTTCGGCGAATCCCACAGAGGCCGCATCAATGGCCAGTACATCTGCCAGAGCTGCCTCACGCCACGCCTCGACTGGTCACCATCGGCAGTTGCATAACCTGAAACTCTCCCCCCGGAATCGCCCACCCTACCTGGATGCGCAGTGGCCCAGGGCAGCGCACCGCCACCGCCAGACGATGGTGCGATGTTGGACTCAGGAGCCCAAATTTCCAATCTTCCGGCGGGTTCGACTCTGAGTCCGAGTCAAACTCAATAGGGCCTACTCCACCTGGCTCAAACCGAAAGGCAAACTGCTGCAGCGGCAGCGATAGCCCCAGTCCTCGGGCTTTGATGTAGGCTTCCTTCAGCGTCCAGAGGTCGAAGAAGCGATCGCCCCAGGCGGTTCCCTCCAGGCAATTTAATTCCGTCAGTTCCTGGGGAGCACAGCTAGAGGGAGCGATTGCGCCTAAATCTCCCTGCCTCGTCGTCTGCTCCACATCCACCCCCACATCCGCCGAGCGGGTAACGGCACAGGTCACCAACCCGGTAGTGTGGGACAGATTGAAGCGCAGCGGTGGGACTCCCTGCTCCACCTGAATTTCAGGTCGTCCATAGGGATTGGCCGAGAACTCCCATTCCCAGGGTTGCCGTTCACCGTAGCGAGACAGACAACTCCTCAGCAAAGCATGGGCCACCAGATACTCCTGGCGATGCTGAGGGAATCGAAAGCGCCCATAACGCTCGCTTTCCTGATCATCTAGCCAGGAAGAATAAGTCTCAATAAGGTTGGGCTGCTGGCACTGTTCCGGCGAAGCAACCCATAGATGCACCTCATCGACCTCTAAGCTATCCAAAGCCTGTGAAACCGGGGTAATGGTTGTCTGGAACGGTTGTGTGCAATCCAGTAGTGGTTGTGTCGAATCTCTAGACAAGACAGATCTGATACAAGAGGGCTGGTAGAAATCCTACCTTAAATAGGAATCAATAAATAGGAATCAATCTCACAAAAAGGCTATGCCTGTCGCAGCTCATCACTCTCGGTTCGCTCATTTTCATAAAGGATTTGGAGATTCAGGTTCAAGCCCGAAATAATTGGGATTGCCGTTGGTCCGGGTCCCGTGAATCTTCTGCAGCGTGTTAGCTGCCCGTTGTTCTTGCGGTTTGAGCACTCGCTGACCCCAGCCCTGGGCCATCTGATTTACCCTCCGGTTGTCGGGGGACCCCATTACTTGAGCAAATTCAGAGATCTTGAACTGCATCCACGGCAGCAGTTCTCACCCCTCCACCCATTCTCTCTTTGTCAAGTACAAGTAATACAAAATGTCGTGCGATTACCCCGATTTCTGTAGTGTCCTCTTAAAGGAGGAAAAGCATGAGCGTCGATAGGTCTTTGGAATGAGCTGGACTCGAAAACTGAATCGAAAAAATGCTAACAAACCCTGTCCAAGTCCAGACGTGGAGTTTTGCCTGAGGGACAGCTAAAGATTTCGAGCTGGAGTTGGTATCCATCCTACATATAGCCTCCTCTCTTACCTCTGATAGATGCAAATGCAGCGATCAAAATCTGAAGGTAAGGGCAGAACTTCGACAAACTTTGAACACAGTCTCTTAGAGAAGTAGATGATATGCCTTTCGTAATACCTGAATGGCTCAAAACCTGGTCACAGTTTTTACATCCGGTAGTTCAAACTATTTTGCTCGCGACTGCCTTTTACTCTCTTTATCTGGGGCAGAAGGTGCGTAAAATGCGCAATGCCGAGGGCGAAGAAAAGAAAGAGTTGGCGAAAGGACGGTATGGTCAGCGGCACCACACCATCAGCGCCATTTTACTGGCCGTGATGGTGCTGAGCGCCTTTGGAGCCATGGCGGTGACCTACATCAACAATGGCAAGCTGGTACTGGGACCTCATTTAATTGTGGGTTTGACCACGGCGGGGTTGATTGTAACGTCTTCGTCGCTGGTGCCGTTTATGCTCAAGGGCAATATTGCTGCCCGCAATGCTCATGTGGCCCTGAATGTAGTGGTTTTAGGATTATTTAGCTGGCAACTAGTTACAGGTTTGCAGATTGTGCAGAAAATTGTCAGCCGCATGACCGCAGCGTCTTGAGATGGCTTAGGAATGGGGATTCAATAACGTGGGATAGCCGTCTCGGGTGTCCAAGAGCAGACAGGATGCCAGCCCTACAAAACATTGAAGGGCTGGAAGAACGGGCGGCAAAGGGCGAATTGGTGGACTCTAATACTATCCAGGCATCCAGAAATTTGCCGACCCCGATGACGAACTGATGCAATCCCTCGCAGGGGAGTGTTCGGAATCTTGTGGGATAGGCATCCTGCCTGTCCCAGCTAAGCAGGCGAGACGCCTGCCCTACAAGGCTTGCGGAAAACTTGATGGATCGGCTTGTTGGCCCTTGCACAAAAATCAGATCACTCTCCTCGCAGAGAAAACCCATCAGCTCATTCCCACGTAATCCCATCCCTACTCCCTACTCCCTACTCCCTACTCCCTACTCCCTACTCCCTACTCCCTACTCCCTACTCCCTACTCCTCCTCCCAAAAGTTGTTACAAGGACTCACTCTATGCGAGGCTTCAAACTCGGCTCTATTCTCGGATTCGAAATCCATATCGACCTGTCCTGGCTCCTGATTTTCTTTCTGGTACTGTGGACTCTATCCGCAAACCTGTTTCCCTTTAACTATCCGGGCCTTACTGGCGGCACCTACTTTTTAATGGGCACCGTTGGCACCCTGCTATTTTTCACCTCCATTCTGATTCATGAGCTGTCCCACTCCGTAGTGGCTCGGGCTAAAGGCATTCCCGTGCAGGGCATTACCCTTTTTGCCTTTGGCGGGGTTTCCCAAACCCGCATGGATGCCGAAACACCCGGTGATGAGTTCCAGGTGGCGGGCATTGGCCCCCTGACCAGCCTGGTGCTGGCCGGTATTGCCGGATTGGTCTGGTACTTTGGCCATTCTGCCGGACTCAGCACTCCCGTTGTCGCCGTTGCCGCCTATCTGGCCTGGGTCAACACTCTGCTGGCCGTGTTCAACCTGCTGCCCGGCTTTCCCCTGGATGGCGGACGGTTGTTTCGCTCCATTGTCTGGAAAGTCACCAATAACCTGAAACAAGCGACCCGCATCGCCTCCACTGGCGGCAGAATTCTCGGCTTCGGTCTGATTGCTCTGGGCTTTCTGCAGCTGTTCAGCCCCACGCCGAATTTCATCGGCGGCCTCTGGTTGATTATCATCGGCTGGTTCCTCAACAATGCGGCTCAGTCCAGCTATCAAGATCTGGTGGTACGCATGATGCTGGAAGGCACTCGGGTAGATGAAGTGATGACCTACGAACCCGAAACTGTCCCTGCGGATCTGAATCTACAGGAGTTTCTGGACAACTATCTGTTTAACCGCAACTACCAGTCCTTTCCCGTCGAATCAGACGGACATCCCATCGGTCTGGTCACCCTGGAGCAGGTCAGGCAGACTCCCCGCCAGGACTGGCAACAGCGCACCGTCAGCGACATCATGAAGCCCGTCGAGGCCGGTATCACCGTCCATTCAGACCAGGATATGTCCTCCGTGCTGGAGCAAATGCAGGATAAGCAGTCTCGCCGTTTGCTGGTCACTACCGATGGACATCTGGAGGGCATTCTTTCCGCCAGCGACATTGCTAACTGGCTGCAGCGCCAGCACACCTTCGGGGATGTTGTAGCTCGACAAAATCGTCCCCTCAAGGAACGATTTGACCAACTTTCTGCCGCAGAACAACGGTGACGGTTGTCATTACTTTAGAAGATAGAAGATGAACAGGGCCGGAATCAAGAACCGGCTCCAGGTTTCTCCTCGGCGCATGGGCAGTTGCTCCAGGACCGTAGGGGCGATATCGCTCAAAAGCGACTGCGGGTGAAGGCAATCGGGCACTGCTGCCGCTGCCCCATGCTCATCAACACTGATTTCACGCTCTCCAACTGCTCAAAAAAACGCTATAACGTCTCCACTCCACTGACCGCCCAGGCCAACAGGAGTAGAACAAAGTCACACACTTCGTACTGACCCATCCGGCCTCGGTTGACTTTCGCGGCTGTCCGCAGACGGTCCAACAGGCCAGTTCTACGCCAGTATTCTCCTAACAACAGCACTTCTGCCAGTCAGGATGGTGTTATGGGATTGGGCTGCTCGGTCGTGGTGAGTGCTAGGCCTTGCTACGGTAGGGTTAAATTGTATGTCTAACATCGTGATGCCTCTGCTTCTAAAGGCTAACGATGCCACTGTCTATCGCTTCCTTTGCCTACACTCACATGGTAAAGCCAGGTTCAGCTTGACAAACAAAACCTCATTGCGCATCTCGTGGGGAAGCAAAATAATTGTTACAAGAGATACAAGTTTTCCCGATTGGGGTGATGTGGGTTGAAAAATTAACGAATGGGAACCCTGAGAGAGTGTCCCTGTCTCGACCCACTAAACGACTTACTAGCTGAATACCTATGACGTTGAATCGCCAACGACTCCTGCGCTATACGGAATACGCCGCCGTTTCTGCCTCTGTTGCGGGTGCGATCGCAGCCGTGGCTACCCGCCAACTGGTCTACGGTGTTGCACCTCTCTCGGTTGCTGCGGCTCTAAACCTGGTCAATCGCCGCCAGTGGGAGCTGCAGATTGAGCAGCGCCTGGCCCAGACTACAACCCAGATTGGTCAAAGCTTCGATGATCTGGCCCAGCAAAACCGACAGCTAGAGCAACGCCTTCAGGCCCTGCCCGAGGTCACCGTTGAAAACTATGCCCAGATCAGCGACCTGCAGGCCCTCAGGGAAGAAGGTTCTCGGCTATTTCAGCAGCTTTCGGATGACCTTCGGGTATTACGGCAAAACCTGGCCCGGCAGGAACGGGGGATTGACCGTTCTGAGCTGGATTCCATCACCGCTGACCTGCGGCAACTGCAGTTGTCCCTGGCAGCTCTGGAATCCCTGAATTTTGACGAGCGCCTACAGGGACTGGAGCAACAGGTAGCAGGGGAACCGACTGGTGTAGAGGATGCTATTGCGCCCCTCCGAACGGACCTCCACCAGCTTGGCAATGACCTGCACCAACTTCAAGAAGAGGTGGCGAGGCTGCAAGCCTTACTCCGGGAAGCACCTTCCACAGCGACCGTCTCTCCACCTTACGAAGTTGATACTGAACTCCCGAGGGAAACAACCCCTGCTCCCGAATTTCAGTGGCAACCTCCCCAGCTTCCCTCCAACCAGGATTTTGACCTTGAACTGAACCTGGGCATCGACTTTGGTACTGGATTTACCAAGGTTTGTCTCAGAGATATCAATAATGATCGTGCTGAAATTGTCACTTTTGCAGATACTAAGGAGTCCAAAGTTCAGCTAGACCAGGCTTTACTACCCTCAAAAATTGCCATCTTAGAAGATGGAACGTTGATGACTGGGTTAACTGCTGCTGAATGGGCATCTATGGACCGACCGGTTCAGAAAACTATTGAGTTTATCAAAATGCGTTTGGCGCATCTGGATTTACCTGAAGATGGTGACTGGCGACTAGAACGGATTCCAGAGCTAGATGATCCTACAACGGTTGAGAACCTCTGTGCCTACTATCTCAGTCATGTAATCACTCGCGCGCAGAACTGGCTTCGATACTACCGAGCTGATTTGTTCAAGAATCAAATACCTCGATGGAGCGTTAGCATTGGTGTCCCTATCGAATATGATATATCTCCCGTAAAGCACCGGTTTGAGCAGGTACTTGATTTAGCTTGGCTGATGGCAAATTCCCCCTCTCTTAAACAGGAATTAACTGTTGCCTCACTTAATCAACTAGGTGCCTATCTCCGCCTGTGGAAGTCAGAAAATATAAGTGATGAGTTAGATTGTTTCACTACCCCTGAAGTTTCAGCAGCTCTTTGGTCTTTCCTTAGTAAGCCTTTTAAAGCCGAGGAAAAGTTTTACACCTTCTTTGATTTTGGAGATGGTACTCTCGATGGTACTGCTTTTAGATTTCGACGAGAAAATGACGGTGACCGTCTCAATTTAGATGTTTATAGAAGCAAAGTACGTCCTTTAGGAATAACAGCCTTTAGCCAGCAAGCTGCTTTTGAACTTCAAACATCACCAGGTACTATTCGAAAGGCTCTTCACCAGTGGCATCAAGGAATTGATACTAACTTGCAAAACAGTATGCAAACCTGTGAAACCCGTCACAAGGTTCAACAACTTATTGCAACAGTTATAGTCAGTGGTAATAAAGGGCTTCAGGAAGCTCGAGGTCCTTTGGTAGCTAAAGATGAGATTGGGGAAAGGCTAAGCATATATGTAGGTGGAGGTGGAGGTTATAACCCTTTTCTCCATGACACTATTTATACTACCCACAATAAATTCAGACATGATAGTGCTGGAATTCCTCCCTATGAAATAAAAAAAATACCAGTTCCAGATGACTTGGAGATGAATAATATTGATCCAAAAGAGTTTCATCGCTTTGCCGTTGCCTATGGGCTTTGTATCCCAAAATGGGAAAGAGCAGACCTCATTCCTCCAGAACATGTTTTTGTAAACACAAGGAATATTTCATTAGGAGCAAATCAAGTTGCCTCATATGAAGATACTCATGACATGATGTAAGCCCAGGTGTAGCAACATCTCCCCACAAGAAAGGCCTCTGGTGGCTTTACCGTCCACTTTTGACAACAATGACCCATCAGAATCAACCGCCTCAAACCATGAATGATTGGAATCCAGAGATTCCCGGTCAAGAAGTCAGAATTCGCTCGAACCCTGGCCAGCGGGGGATCACCACCGGCAGAGTCCGTCAGGCAGGCTCTCGCCTGTTGGTGCAGGTGCAGTTCGGACCCAACGAAAAGACCTACAAGCCCCAAAACCTTTTGGAACTGTGTGGCGAGGATGACGGCATCGAATCCCTGCTGCGGCAAAAGCGGTTTGGGGGGCCTGACGACCTCCGGCGCATCCTCACCTTTGAGAAGGTCAAAGGTCAGCTCACCAACGTCTTCTACAGCATGGAGGCGAGCCAGACCGACTTCTACGCCCACCAGTTCAAGCCGGTGCTCAAGTTCCTTAACTCTCCCGTGGGTCGGCTGCTGATTGCTGATGAAGTGGGTCTGGGGAAAACCATCGAGGCCATGTACATCTGGAAAGAACTCCAGGCCAGAGCCGATGCCCGGCGGCTGCTCATCGTCTGCCCGGCGATGCTGCGCCAGAAGTGGCAGGATGACCTGCGCCAGCGGTTCAACATCTTCGCCGAAATTGTCGATGCCAGAGAACTGCTGCTGCGAGCCCGCACCTGCCTGGAAACCCAACAGGCCCAACCCTTTGCCTGCATCGTCAGTCTGGAAGGGCTACGCCCAGGCCGGAACTGGGAGGACGAGGATGTCACCAATCCCCGAGCCGAACTGGCTCGATTGCTCGATGCCAACCCCGCCACGGATGAATTCGGCATCTTTGACCTGGCGGTATTTGACGAAGCTCACTACCTCAGGAACGCCAGCACCGCCAGCAACCGCATCGGTCGCCTGATTCGGGATGCGTCCCGACACCTGATCCTGCTGACCGCAACTCCGGTACAGGTTCACAGCAACAACCTCTACCAGCTCCTGAGGCTGATCAGCCCGGAAGACTTCTTCAACGAGCTGATTTTCGAATCCATGCTTGAGGCCAATAGCCCGGTGATTCGAGCATTGCGATCGCTCTGGACCCATCCCCCTAAGCTAGAGCAGGCTAAAGCCGAGCTGGCAACCGCCGTCAGATCAGAATACCTGGCCGATAATCGTCTCCTCCGTGCCGTGCGCGACGTTTTGGCCAAAGCCGACACCCTGAACGAGGAGCAGCGGGTTGATTTAGGCTACAAGCTCGAAAAGATTTCGTTGCTGGGCCAGTACATCACCCGCAGCCGCAAGCGGGACGTGCTCCCCAATCGCGTGAAGCGCGACCCCCAAACCCTGGCGGTCAGGTTCTCTCCGCTGGAGAAAGAGATTTACGACCACATCACAGACCAAATTAAGCAGCAAACCCAAGGGAAAAAGGGAGTCTCCATCTTCAGGCTGATTGCCCGCCAGCGGCAAATGGCCAGCTGCATGGTTGCTGCCCTCGAAGCCTGGAAAGCCGATGGCATCCTGGACGAGCTGATTAATGAATCCCTCTGGGAAGATTTTGGCCTGCCATCGGATCTGGAAGATGATGCCAATGGTAAAACCCTGCCATCCCTGCAGTTTCCCAAGCTCCGGCAGGTCAACCTGGCGGACCTGGAACACCAGGACGGCAAATATCGAGAGCTAAGGAAATTTCTGCAGCAAGAGCTGAATAAGAATCCCACCGAGAAGTTCGTCATCTTTGCCTACTTCCGAGGCACCCTGCAGTACCTGCAGCGTCGCCTGGAAGCCGACGGCATTTCCACCAGCCTGATTATGGGCGATATGGGCGATGCCAAGTGGGACATCGTTAAAGACTTCAAGCTGGATAATGGACCTTCCGTACTCCTATCTTCTGAGGTGGGCAGCGAGGGGATCGACCTGCAGCACTGCCGCTTCCTGGTGAACTACGACCTGCCCTGGAACCCCATGAAGGTCGAGCAGCGCATCGGTCGTTTAGACCGTTTGGGCCAGAAAGCCGAACGGATTTCCATCATCAACTTTAGCCTGGAAGATACCGTCGAGGAGCGCATTCTGGAACGGCTGTATGAGCGGATCAAAATCTTCCAGGAAAGCATCGGCGACCTGGAGAACATCCTGGGTGCCATGACCGAAAAGCTCCTGATTGAGCTGTTTGACGCCAACCTCACCCCTGAGGAGAAAGAGGAGCGAGCTAAAGAAACCATCCTAGCTCTACTAAAAGAACGGACCCTGCAGGATGAACTGGAAACCGAAGCCATTAACATGATGGCCTTCTCAGACCACATCCTGCGCTCAATTACCGACAGTCGAGACCAGGGCCGATGGCTGCAGCCGCAAGAGGTCCATGCCTTTGTGGAGGACTGTTTCTCCCGCTATTACCCTGGCACCGTTATTGCGCCCAGCCCAAGGGATGACCAACTGTATGAGATCACCCTCTCTGAGGATGCCAAGGTAGACCTGCAGTTTTTCCTCAACCAGCATCGCTGTGCGACGCCGACGAAGCTGCACACCTCAAGTGCTCCCGTCACCTGCTTTTTCGATCCCAAAATTGCGGGCAGCATGGGCAAGCGCAATGAACTGCTGGATGCCACCCACCCCCTCATCCTCTGGATTCGCCACCGCTACGAAACCGCTGCCCAGAAACTCCATCCCGTTTCGGCCACTCGCATCGACCAGCACACCATCGGTTTACCCCCTGGGCTGTATGTGTATGCTGCCCACCGCTGGACCTTCACCGGCATCAAGACCGAGAGCCAGATTGCTTACAAGGTGGCGCGATGCAGCGACGGCAATTTGCTTTCAGATCAGGAGTCGGAATCTGTGCTGACCACCCTGATGCAGCACGGCAAACCCAAGGCCAATGCCCAGAACTTCATCGACGATATGGACTGCATTCTGGAGCTGCACCACGCCTGCGAAGAGGCCCTGGAAGATGCCTTCGGCGAGGCATTGGAGGAATTCGAAATCGATAACCAGACCCGCTGCAATGTTCAGGAGCGCAGTGCTCGGGCTTTTGCTGAACGCAAACAGCAGGAACTGCAAGACCGCCTGCAGCGGTTTAAGGAAGCTGGCAAAACCCAGATTATTCCGGCTGTGGAGGGACAACTCCGGAAGGTTACCCGAGAGCTGGAGGTGAAGCTCAAAACAATTAAAGAAAAGCGCGAGGGCATCACCTTTGAGCAGGTCCAGCTAGCGTCGGGGGTGATATTTGTTGAGGCGTAAGACCCTGGAGTATCGCGATAATCGGCGTTTTCACGATCAATTCACACTAAATTTTATAAAGGCGTTGCCGATCATCCCAGCTGCCAGCAGTATCTATTGATACGTAAGGAAATAGACCGGGCAACCTAAACGAAGCGGCAACCATAACCCCTGTAGTGTTTGGCTTGCCGCTTCGCTGTTTGAGGATCGATTAGGTAAACATCATGGTAGCGACTATAGAGCACCCGATAGGTGAGAGTCATTTTCTCGATACATATATCTATCTGGATTTGGAAGTCGATCTCAAAGGTCACATCTTCAGCTATGGCCTGCTCTCACCCGACATCTCTCTTAAAGCGGCTCCAGATCAGAGCGACCAGATTCACCGCCAGCTATTAGCCCTCAGCGAATCTCAGGGCATTCTCTGTGGTCACAACTTCCGCCGTTTCGACCAGCTTCACCTGCTCCGCCAGTGGCCGGAGCTAGAGTCCCTGCCCATTGTCGATACCCTCGAACTCTCTGTCCTAGCCTTTCCCCTGGAACCGTCCCAAAGGCTGCACAAAGACTACAAGCTCAGCGACTACGCCAGCAACGACCCCCTTGAAGATGCCAGAGCCACCCGCTTTTTGCTGGAAACCTGTCTGAATGTTCTCGCTCAGCATCCTCCATCCCTGCGGCATCTCTACACCTGGCTCCTAACCCATGGAGAAACTACAGCAGATGCGGCCTACCGAGTTCTGTTCCAATCGCTAGGCTGGCTACCTGAAACCCCACCAGTTTTAGGTGAACTGCCCAATGACCTCCTGGCAGGACTTTCACCCGACTCGATTGACTATCTCTGGAAAGCCCTGCTCCACGAATCAAACTTTGACTGCCGCCTGTTCCTGGCGGCACTGCTGGTGTGGAACTTCGAACGTAACCGCACCCATTCGAAACAGCCCTATTCGGCCTGGCTCAACCATTTGCCACAGTTCCCGGAGGTCCTGGACCGACTCTTTCCCCTCACGCCGCAGGAGTTCACCTATCAGCCGTTTCTGGAAGCCTTTGACATTCCCGGCTTTCGCGGCAAGCAAGAAGCAGCGGTTCAGGCCATTGTCGCCCGGCAGAATCCCCTCATCCTGATGCCCACAGGCGGCGGCAAGTCCCTCTGCTATCAACTCCCGGCGCTGATGATCTACCGACGCCAGTGGGGCTTAACCGTCTGTATCTCTCCCCTGCAGGCGTTGATGGAAGATCAGGTCGCCGACCTGGAAGCCAAAGGTCTCGACTTTGCCACCTACATCAACAGCACCCTGCCGGCGGAACTGCGGGCCGAACGCCTGGAAGCCCTCCGCAATGGCCAGAAGGGACTGCTCTACATCAGCCCGGAACAGCTCCGTTCCATCAGCATTCGGTCCCTCCTGAGGGAACGCCCGCCCACCCTCTGGGTAATCGACGAAGCCCACTGCATCAGCCAGTGGGGACAAAGCTTCCGGCCCGACTATCGGTACATTCCCAAGTTCATCCAGGAACTCTACACGGAGCTGAATCGGCCTCTGCCACCTCTGGCGCTGCTAACCGCCACGGCAACCGCTCAGGTGCGGGATGATATCTGCCAGCTCTTTCAGCAACAATCCCTGCCCATTCACAGCCAAATCACCGCGAGCCTCCAGCGGGATAACCTCAACTTTCAGGTCATCCCGACTAAAGGCAACAAAGACCCGCTCATCGTCGAATCGGTACAACGGGCTCTAAACCAGGGAGGCTGCGCTCTGGTCTATACCACGACTCGGAATGAATCCGAGACCTTAGCCCAAAAGCTTCAACAGCGAGGCATTCAAGCCGCCTACTACCACGGCAAAGTTCCCAAAGATGAGAAGGGGAAACTGCTCCGGGAGTTCAAGAACGGTGAACTCAACGTCGTCACCGCCACCTGCGCTTTCGGCATGGGCATTAACCGCAAAGATGTGCGAGCGGTCATCCACAACACCCCCAGCGGCAGCCTGGAGAGCTACATCCAGGAGGCCGGTCGAGCCGGTCGGGACGGCGAACAGGCCGATTGTGTGTTGCTGTTCGATGAACAGGACGCCGAAATGCTCTTCTTCCTGAAGAGCCTGGGCCATCTTTCAAAGACCGACCTGCGGAATATATTTATTGCTATCCGGGGAGTGCGGAATAGTCTGCGTCCTCGTTCTGCACCAGTTCCTGAAGACTGGTTCTGGATTACTGCCGACGAGATCTACCGTACTGGCGAACTGGACGACCGCTTCGCTAACGATGATGAACAACGAGACACCAAAATTCGCGTTGCACTGCATCATTTGGAAGATTTCGGCCTGATTGAGCGGGCTGAAAACCTATCGACCGTCGTCCAGTTCAATCTGAAGCATTCCGCCCAACAACAATCCCGGCAAGCTTTTCTGGCCTACAGTCGCCAAAAAGACCTGAAGCCCAGCGAAATTCAACAATTTGAGCGGTTAATCCTGGGGATGCATCTGGTGCAGCATCAGCACCAGCAAGACGACGAGCGTATTTCTCTGGAACGACTCAGCGATGAGTCAGGTATCCCGGTGCTGGAATTGCCCGAGCGCATCCGCGAATTGCAAAGGGCCGGGGTCTGCACTTCTCAAATTCCGTTAACCCTGACAATTACGAAACGGGCCGATAAAAATGCAAAGTCTGATGCCAAAGCTACCTATCAACGCCACTGCGCCTTAGAGCAAGAACTGCTTAACTATTTGGCCGAGAAGGTCGGTGCCAAAGACCGTCATATCCTGAATCCCCGCAAGCTGGCCACCTTTTTTGATGCCGAGGGGACTCGAAAGCTCAGGGACTCTAACATCAAAGCCGTTTTAGAAGGCTGGAAATCCCTGGGTTGGCTTCAGCTTAAACAGCGCAACGGTGGCCTCATCCAGTTGATGCAGCCCGACGCGGATTGCGGGCTCCTTTCGCGGGTGATTGACTGGCTTCCCAACCATCAAACCCTCTGCATTAAGCTCCTCGACATCCTCTATGAGATGATCAACACCCGATCTGAGCAAAAGACCGGCGCACGTCTGAAGGTTCAATGTGATTTCGAAGACCTGCTGGAACAGGTTTATGGCCAGGCTTCCCCGACCGACACAGAAGCCCAACAGTTGCGGCGCACCCTGATCTGGCTGCATAAGCAGAAAATTTTGCGATTGACTGATGGTCTGATGTTATTCCACCAAGCTCTAAAAATTCGAGTCCTACGTCAAGATGGCAGGGATAAGAGGATCGACACAATTGATAGAAACTATCGGCTTCTAGAGGATCACTACCAGGAGCAGGCCCGCAAAACCCATGTGATGATGGCCTACGGCGCACTGGCTTCTGACGACCGCGCCCGTCAGAAGCTTGTGGAAGACTACTTCACCCTGCCTCGTGGTGAGTTTGACCAGGCCTATCCAGAGCTAACTGGCGAAGATGTGGCACGACCACTCAGCCAGGCCGATTACGACAGGATTATGGGGCCACTAAACGACTCCCAACGAGCCATCGTAGAAGCGGAAGACCCGGCCATATCGGTGATTGCGGGTCCGGGTTCAGGCAAGACCCGCACCATTGTCCACCGCATTGCCTACCTGATCAAAGTTAAACGGATACAGCCTGACCGCATTCTGGTGCTGGCCTACAACCGTAACGCGGTACGGGAGCTGCGGCTACGGCTACAAGCGCTGGTGGGTAACCTGGCCTCTCGTCTGCGGGTCTACACCTTCCATGGTCTGGCTCTGGCTTTGCTGGGCCGCACGCTGGAGGAGACCTCCAGGCCCAATAGCAGCAAACCGCGAGATACCGAGACGCAATTCGATAACCTGCTCAAAGACGCCTGCGATCTCTTAGAAGGTCAGGAGGACGAGGACGATGAGATTCAGGTCCGTCGCGTTCGCCTGTTGGGCAACACCGAGCACATCTTTGTGGATGAGTACCAGGATGTCACCGAGCAGGAATATCGCCTGATTCGGCTAATTTCCGGGCTGGGAGACTCGGAGGACTCGAACCAGACGACCCAATTCAACCTCTGCGTCATTGGCGACGACGACCAGAACATTTACGGCTTTCGCGGTGCCGACGCCAAGTTCATTCTGCAATTTGAGGCCGAATACAAGGCGAAGCAGTTCCTGCTGACGGAGAATTACCGCTCTACCGAGTCCATCATCGAGGTGGGCAACCGGGTAATTCAGAACAACCGCCAGCGATGTAAACGCCTGCCGGAAGAACAGGTCCGCATTGACGATGACCGCATCGGGCTAACGGGTGCTCCCGTCCAGGCTTATCTCTTCAGTGCCGTCAATGCTCAGGCCATGTGGATTACCCAAAAGGTGCGCCAGTGGATCAATGAGGGGGTGAAACCCAATGAAATCGCCATCCTGGCTAAACAGTGGGACCAGCTCAGCGAGATCAGAGCCCTGCTGGAGCGAGAGGCAGGTATTCCCACCTATGCCTTGAAAGGCCAAGATGTAAAGCTGATCCGCCACTCTGTCACCGATCAGCTCCTAAAGCAACTGCAAGTCCATCCGACGCTGACCCTCGAACCGAACGAGTCCGTGCGGCAGCGGTTCCAATCCTTCTTCGAGCGCAAGGGTCGGCGGTTGAGCGAACCGACCATCAAAATTCTGCTGAAGATTGCCGATGATCTCGATAAAGAACGTGGCTTTGGCTCTGAAGACCTGGCAACCCCCATTACCGCCGAGGAAATTGCCACCTCTATCTACGAGTTCAACGAGAGCCCGAATAACTCCCTCACCGACGAAGACGCCATCCTGGTCACCAGTTGCCACGGCGCGAAGGGTTTGGAGTTCTCGAAGGTGATTTTGCTGACGGATAAGTTCTCAGAAGCCGACTATCAGCTTGAAGATGAACGACGACTGTTTTATGTCGCCATGACTCGTGCTAAAGAAGAATTAATCTTATGTGGCTTCCGGGCTACTCAATTGTTGCGAGAAACCCACCTTGAAGCTCCAATGCCTCAGTTAGAAGGCTTTGATTTACCAAGCAGAATCAATTACTTTGATCTATCTCCTTTGAAAAAGGGTCCTAATGCTCAAACCCAAAGCGATGTCCACTTAGGGTACAAAGCAACAAAGAATAAACAGGATATTATTCAGCGGATGCGGGAAGGAGATCTGCTCTACTTAAAGCCCAATTCTTGGGGCAATGGGTGGTCTATCTTTAATGAAGAACAGATTGAAATCGGAGCTTTGTCCAAGGTATGTAATAAAACTCTAGTAGATAAAGGGATAGAGCCCGGAAAGTTCCACTTCCAGCCCGGTGAGGTGACTGTTCGCTGTATTTACCGCTATGTCAAGACCGCTGAAGATTCCGATGAGATTATCGAGGATTGGTACGTGGTCATTCCCCAAATTCGGATCTATCGATGACGGAGTCTGGCATAACCTTCGATTTTGTTGGGCAGGCGTCTCGCCTGCTGAGCTGGGACAGGCAGAACGCCTATCAGGCGCAAGCTGCCCAGGAAGGCCACGGGAGTCTCGGGAGTCGCCAGGGGCCGGGCCAGGCGGTGAAATAAACGGCTCATCACTTGAGGGCCGACCCGTTGCCGAACCTCACTCATTGGACCTCACTCATTGAGGACTGGCTGGGCACACGCCAGCGCTGACCGAGACGAATCCACGGCTGGCTGAACCCGGTCACCAGGTTTTTGAGTACATCCACCATCGAATCCTGCGATTGGAATTGCCCTCTCAATCGCCTGCAATCACTCTCGGGGTGCCAACCTCGGTTGAACCCAGTCCCACATTGCGAACCTATCACAGACGTCTGTGGAGCAAGCCCTTGCCCAGTGGCGCTCTTTTCGACTTACGCGATGATAAGCCAGGCTACTACCTTTACCACAACTCTACATTGGGCAAATTCTCATTGGGGAGTGACGCCATCACGCACTCCTACAAGAATCAGATCAAAAAGAAGTGGTTGACGACACAAATACCGAAGGAAGTGCAGGAGCTTTTTGACCTCGGGTCAACAATTGGTGCATACCTTATTTTTCCCAATAATAAGGTGGATCGGAAGCACACAATTAATCAGGCAAGAGGAATATTGCGGATCATTGATGACCGATTCGATTTGACATTGGAGTGCATCCGACGCTTCTACATCAGCGAGCCAAGTCCGTTGGAGGATGTCCTTAGAAGGTATGCTTCATTTTTCCAATTGTTTGAGACTTTCAAGGGCTATGTCGAGTTCTTCCTTCTGAACGACTTGGTGGATGAGCGTGGCAACGTGAAGTTCTACTTGCCGTTCGATGAGTTTCAGTCTCCGCCACAGTTTAAGGATGTAGAGGACTACCTTGTCTACAAGAACAGAGTAGAGTCGTTCATCGAATCTCGTAATCGACGAATTGAAGACTATGCGATCTATGCAAAGACCTGACATTCGGGTGCAGCGGATTGATAGAAGGTGTTTGAGTTGGATGCAAATATCTTGGCAACCGCTGACCCGAACCGTTGGCCGACTTACGCCATAGAGTACTAGGCAGTGTCTTAAAACCCTTTGAGAGCATCGATCTCTCGTACGGCAAAATCAGACTTTGACCAAGTTTTAAAACACGCCCTAGTGTATCAGGGTCTTTAAAAAATGAATCTGAGCCTCTCGCAGCTCAACCAGAGGGTTACTCTGGTCTATGGTGGCCAGGGCCTGCTCCACCGATTGCCCTGATTTAATCAAGTAAGCTGCCAAAAATGTTCCCGTGCGGCGGCGTCCACTGGAGCAGTGAACAACGACGCTATGAGATTGAGCGTTCTGGTCATCGACAAACTGAACAAATTCCTCGATCTGTTCAAGGGTAGGAGCCTTTCCCCCGGTCGTGGGGAACCACCGATGGGGCAGCCCAGCTTGCTCATAAAGGTCCAGGTTAGAGGGATCATCCATCACCGAAACGATGGCATTGATCCCAATTTCTGGCAGGGAAGAAATCTCCTCTGGTGTGGGCTTTCGCATACCGCCCAGCCGATTGGGAACAACCCACCAGAGACTTTCGGTTAACGGGGTTTCACTCATGATTAGCTCACTGCTTTTGTCGCCGTTTCTTCCATCTGTTTTGCAGCGGCGGCCTTGCGTTCGCTGTAGCGGTCGGTCAGTTCATCCACCCGGTCCCGCAGCAATATGGTGAAGCGGTACAGTTCTTCCATCACATCCACGACGCGATCGCGATAGGCCGAGTCCTTCATGGTGCCGTCTTCGTTGAACTCCTGATACGCCTTGGCTACAGAGGACTGGTTGGGAATCGTAAACATCCGCATCCATCGCCCCAGAAGTCGCATGGTGTTGACGGCATTGAACGACTGGGAGCCGCCAGAGACCTGCATTACCGCCAGGGTTCGCCCCTGGGTCGGACGAATCGCCCCCATACTGAGGGGAATCCAGTCAATCTGAGTTTTCATTAGGCCGGAAATGTTGCCGTGCAGTTCCGGGCTCGACCACACCTGCCCTTCCGACCAGAGGGATAGCTCCCGCAATTCCTGCACTTTAGGATGGGTGTCCGGTTCGGCTCCATGTAAGGGCAACCCTCGCGGATCGAAGAATTTCACTTCAGCCCCAAATTCTTCGATAATGCGAGCCGCTTCTTCGGCCAGCAGGCGACTGTAGGAACGTTCGCGCAGGGAACCGTAGAGGAAGAGGATGCGGGGTGGGTGGGTGGATGGCATGGGTATCGGGTATCGGGTATCGGGTATCGGGGGTCGGGGGTCGGAGGTCGGGTATTGGGTACTGAAGGTAGTGTGGTGACAGGGTAAACCTGGAATCTGAAACCTGGAACCCAGTACTTAAAGCCTGGAACCTAAAGCCTGGAACCTAAAGCCTGGAACCTGAAACCTGAAATCCCACCGTATTGAGCATAATGGAACACTGGTATTTGAGCTGGCGATCGCACGCTGCCAATAGATCCATCACCGTGGCCTCGGTGAGGGCTGCCAGGGGTGGGGACATGGCGGCATAATGCCGCAGATGCTCCCGATAGTAAGCCTGGTGCTGTTCGTGGGAAAGATCAGGCTCAACTTGAACCACGAAATCGTAGTCTTCGATGGTTTTGTTTTTGCCGTTGCAGTTGGCATTTCCATAAACATCGAAATAAGAGGCAAAAAAACAACCGGATTAATCACAACAGGGGGATTGACCTGGGTTGCAGGGGGAGTCTCCTGAATCATCAAATTCAACCACCTGGTTACGGGTGCAGCATTCTTCGAACAAAAAGTCGATTAACGATTTCAAGGCTTCGGAGCGGACGCTGTACCAGATCCACTGACGGTCTTTCTCGGCAGTGACGATACCTACCTGACGCAGTTTGTCGAGGTGGTGAGACAGGGTCGGGGCTGCAATGCTCAACTCCTTCTGGATTTCTCCCGCCGGTAAGCCTTTGGGATAGGCCGAAAGCAGCAGTCGCACAATCTTTAACCGCGAGGGTTGCCCTAATGCGGCAAAGGCGGCGGCAATGGTATCGATGGAGAGCTGAGACGATTGGCTTATTTTCATACTTCGATAATCATCAAAATGCACCGGGATGTCAAGTTATTGGATTGGCAGGGTGATTGAATGACAAAACTCGCTTAAAACCCAATCCGTCAAAGGAGCAGGCAACCTGACCCCTACATTATTCAAAATCCCGTAGGGGCGCGGTCTCCGTGCCCAATGCAGAATTTTTTATCAGTCAGCCAGCCGATGACCTTATACCAGGGTATAGAGTTGTCATGGGAGCGTTTACAGAGGAAAGCTTCATGTTCAAGGTCAGCGAAGTGGCTAAAACGTTAGAGATTAATCCGCAAACCCTGTATTTCTATGAGCGGACCGGGCTGATTCCGCCACCTCAGCGTACTGAAGCAGGGTATCGCCTATTTAGTGAAGAAGATGTCGAGCGGTTGCGGTTCATCACCCGCACCAAGGCGTTGGGCCTGAGTCTGGATGAAATTAAGGAAATTTTGGCCCTGAAGGAAGGACAATCCCTCACCTGTCAGGCGGTTCAGGACCGATTGGCGGCGAAGCTGGAGCAAATTGAGGGTCAAATCCAACAACTGCAAGCGTTACAGGCCGAACTACAGCCTCTGCTGCAGCGGTGTCAGGCGGCCAATCCCACCAATGTTTGTGTGGTTTTAGATGGCAAAGAGGCTTGACCTTATACCCATGTATAGGGCTTAGCATCAGAACAACTGGTAAGGACTGTCTCAACAACCTTCAGAGCCAGGACTGCCACCTGTATTGATGCTGGGAGCATAAATCATGTCTCAACTGACCGTCGAAGTATTAGGCACCGGCTGCAAAAAGTGCCAGCAATTAGAAGCTAACGCCAAAGCCGCGATCGCATCCCTAAATTTAGACGCTGAAGTCGTTCACATTACCGACCCGATGGCAATCGCCGAGCGGGGCGTCATGAAAACCCCTGCCCTGTTAGTCAACGGGCAACTGGTCAGCCAGGGGAAAGTTGCGACTCCTGAACAGATTCAGCCGTTGTTGGGTGAAGGGTGAAGGGTGTTGGGGAGAAGTTTTGAGTTTTGAGTTTTGAGTTTTGAGTTTTGAGTTTTGAATTTTGAATTCTAGGTGTCAGGTGCCAGCAACGTAGGTTGGGTGGAGCACCAGCGGAACCCAACACTCCGAGCATCTTCGATGTTGCGAAACTAACTGTGTGATGTACTAGGTTTCAGGTTCTGGGTTTCAGGCTTACCCTGCCACCACCCGACACCCTCCCACTCGCCCACCCTCCCACTCGCCCACCCATCCACTCGCCCACCCATCCACCCATCCACCATGCAACCCACTCCCTTCTGGCGGGAGCAGTGGAAGCCGCTGGCCCTGATTGTGGCGGTGTTTCTGCTCTGCTTTTACCTGCCTGTCGAAGCGTTACAACAATCTGAACGGCTGCGTAATGCCTTTTGGGAAGCGCTCTATCTGGTGCGCTGGTATGCCCAGGAGCATGTGCTGCTGTGTTTAATTCCGGCGTTTTTCATTGCCGGGGCGATCGCGGTGTTCATCAGTCAGGATGCCGTGATGAAGTACCTGGGGCCGAAAGCTAATAAGGTGCTTGCTTACGGCGTCGCATCCGTATCCGGCACTATTTTAGCCGTCTGTTCTTGCACGGTGCTGCCGCTGTTTGCGGGCATTTACCGCATGGGGGCAGGCTTAGGACCAGCGGTTGCCTTTCTGTACTCTGGTCCGGCCATTAATGTGCTGGCCATCATTCTGACGGCGCGGGTTTTGGGGCCACAGCTAGGTATTGCCCGTGCCGTTGGGGCGATTGTCTTCAGCATTGTGATTGGTGTAGCGATGCAGTTTATTTTCCGTAACGAGACGCTGGAACCTGTCAAAGCCCCTACGATGCTGCTGGATGAGGATGAAATGCGCCCCCTCTGGCAAAATGCCCTGTTTTTTGCGGTGCTGGTGGGGATTTTGATTTTCGCGAACTGGGCCAGGCCGGATACAGGGGCAGGTATCTGGTTTGCCCTCTACACCGCCAAATGGTGGATCACGGGTTTGCTGGGGCTGGGGCTGGCGGCCATTCTCATTGGCTGGTATCACCTGAATTCGGGTAAGGTTCTGCTGATTGTTGGGGTCACGGCAGTATTGTCCTGGCAGTTTCATCAGCAACCGCTCGTGCCTTTCTCAGCGGCGGTGATCGGGTTATCCTGGCTAACCAGCACCAGCAAGGGCGAAGCGGAGGAATGGTTTGAATCCTCCTGGGACTATGCCAAGCAAATTTTGCCTCTACTGTTAATTGGGGTGCTGATTGCGGGGGCTTTGCTGGGTCGCCCTGGGCAAGAAGCGCTGATTCCTGCCGCCTGGATTACCTGGGCTGTGGGGGGCAACTCTATCTTCGCCAACTTCTTTGCCGCGATCTCGGGAGCCTTCATGTACTTTGCCACCCTTACCGAAGTTCCCATTTTGCAGGGGCTGATTGGCAACGGTATGGGGCAGGGGCCAGCATTGGCGTTATTACTGGCGGGTCCGGCGTTGTCGCTGCCCAATATGCTGGTGATTCGCAGCATTATCGGCACAAAGAAAACGGTCGTATTTGTGGCGCTGGTCGTGGTGATGGCGACCCTGTCGGGGATTATCTACGGTGCCATCTGGGGCTGATTATTGAGTTGGTGATGCCACATTAGGCTATAACCATATCCAAGCTAGCCGAGAAAGAGAAATGCGGCGAACTCGTCATTGGCCCCTGGGATCCGGCACAATAGACTTATCCTTATCGGAGAAACACGAGATGGAAAACCTTAGCTTGAGCGAAACCCAGCTTAAAGACCTGATCAAAATCGCAATCCTTGAAATTTTTCAAGAAAGGCGTGATCTCTTTCAAGACATCGTTTCTGAAGCCCTAGAAGATATTGCGCTAATTAAAGCTATTGATGAAGGCAAAGATTCTGAACCTGTGAGCCGAGGAACTATCTTTGCTATTTTGGAGAATGGAGAGTGAATGTCGAATTTCGTAAAACCTTCGAGAAAGACCTCAAGAAGATCCAAGACAAAAGTCTTCTAGACAAAATTAAAGCTGCAATTAATACCTTAGAAAATGCTACCAGTCTGGACGAAATCACTAATCTGAAAAAGTTGAAAGGCAACGAAGGCTATTTTCGTGTTCGCATCGGCGATTATCGGTTAGGTCTATTTCTGGATGGCGAAACTATTCTCTTTGTTCGGATAATCCACCGCCGAGAGTTTTACCGCTATTTCCCTTAAAATTTTGAACCCCCGACGATGCCCTACTCAAAAAACTCCTCACCCTCAACCTGGAGCTATTGTAAGAAAAACGGCGAGGCTATCGTGGGGCCGTGGGACCCGACTAAGGAGGACCCATGACTGCTGTAGCCCAATCAGTAAATGGTATCCGATCCGCCTACCCGATGAAAGATGGGACCATATCATTCAGCGTCATGCAGACATTTCAGACCAAAAGGAACTTCTGCTGAAGACGATTTCTGAACCCGCTCGTATTTTGCAAGGCAATAAAGATGAGCTATTGGCTATCCAAGAAATCAAACCCGGCAAATGGCTGGTTGTCATTTACAAAGAAGACAGCACAGATAGTTTCGTCATTACCGCTTTCTCAACGCGAAAAGTTAATTCACTCAACCGGAGGCAGCAGATATGGCCATAGCTAACTATCAGGAAGCCCAAACTTATCTCAAATTCTTGCCACTTCTGCACGACTTACCTAAAAGGCCCTTTTTCATCGTTTACGATGCAGAAGCCGATGTCCTGTATATCGATTTCAATAACCCTCCCCAATCTGCTGAAGATAGCGAACTTACCGAAGATGACATTGTAATTCGTTATGACGCCACTGAGGCAATTGTTGGATTAACCATTCTCAACGCCAGCCAACGCTAGAGGGATTAAGTTTCGCCAGCCAACGGCTTCAACCCCGACGATGACCTGCTCGAAAAACTCCTCACCCTCAACCTGGAGCTAGCTGAGAAAGAAAAAAACGGCGAGGCTATCGTAGGGCCGTGGGATCCGACATAATCAAATACAAAAGCAGGAATAGGAGAATAGCTTATGCAAGTTACCAGAGAAACTATTAAGCAGGAAATTGACCATCTTGATAACGCTCAGCTATCGCAACTAGCCGAGTACATCGCTTTCCTCAAATTCCGTAGTCGGTTTCAGCAACTAGCCCCAGACCTGACTCAATTTGCCCATCTCTATGAAGAGTTTGCCGAAGAAGATCGTCAACTTGCCGAAGCTGGGCTATCTGACTATGCCAATCAGCTAGAACACGAGGATCAGGCATGAGCTTCAACCGTGGAGAAGTTTGGCTAGCTAATTTGAACCCCACGCAAGGCTCAGAGCAAGCCGGGACTCGTCCCGTAATTTGGCCCCAACCTCAAAAAAGGAAGCTGATTAGTCAGCTTCCTTTTTTTAACCAGAGTTCAGCGGGGCTAAATTCCCTTACACCGCAACTTTGCCGCCGTCGTTACGGGTAATAATCACCGTGGCCGATCGCGGGCGGGCATTGCCGCCATCGGGCCAATGGCTGGTGAACTGGGTGGGGTCTGTGGCTGAGCCGCTATTTTCGCCGGGGTGCTGGATGTTCACGAAAATGGCTTTGCCATCGGGGGATTCGGTAATGCCGGTGATTTCGCAGTCCCGTGGCCCCACCAGAAAACGGCGCAACACGGTTGGACTGGCGGACTTCCCGGCGTAGGTCTGCACCATCTGGTCGCTGTCGCCATTCAGGGGCACAGCCTTGTTGGTCACCATTTTGGCTTCCCCATCGCCAACGGACCCCGGCAGTGCCGCCAGCATCATGCAGTTGCTGGTGTCGGTGTAGGCTCCATCATCGGTTTGTACCCACAGCAGACCGGGGGTGGCTTCGCTGAACCAGATCCCATCGGGGCTGGAGAAGTCGTTTTCATCCGTGAGTCCTGACAGGTTGACGTTAGCATCGGCATCGGCCTGCGCCCCAAACAGGTACACATCCCACGCAAAGGTGTTCGCGGCAGGATTGTTGCCCGCCTCGCGCCAGCGAATAATGTGGCCGTTGACGTTACCCTGGCTGGTTTTGTCGCCTTTGGTATCGGCATAGAAGCGAGGGTTGGCCGCATCCAGGGGGGTCTGGGTGCCGCGACCGCTGCGGCTGGATACGTTGTTGGTCAGGGTAAAGTACACTTCCCCGTTGGTGGGATTCACGCCGCCCCATTCCGGGCGATCCATCTTGGTGGCTCCGGCGGCATCGGCGGCAAGGCGGGCGTTAATCAGCACGTCGGCTTCGTCGGCAAAGGCATACTCGGCGTAGTTTGCGATCGCCGGATTGCTCAGGGTCAGGGGCAACCATTCCCCGGTGCCGTCATCGTTAAACCTGGCGGCATACAGGGTACCTGCATTCAGGTACTTATCCCCGGCGGCCAGACCGCCTGTCGCATCTTTAGGGTTCCACCTGGCCTCAGAGACAAACTTGTAGATGTACTCGTTGCGCGCATCATCCCCGGTGTAGAACACCAGCGGTTCGCCGGGGGTAACTTTGGCGGCCCAGCAACCCTCGTGGGCCATGCGTCCCATTGTGGTGCGCTTCTTCGGGGTCGCATTGGGGTTAAACGGGTCAATCTCCACGACCCAACCGAAGGTATTGGCCACATTGCGGAAATCCTCCTCGGCGCTGGCGGCGGTTTTGTTCACGCTCCAGCGGCTGTAGAGGTCAGTATTGTCGGCAGCGCCAAACCGAGACCAGTTGTAACGTCCCGACGTTTCACTGCTGATGCCATAACGACTAAAGGCAGTGACTTCTTTAGCTGTCCGAACGGCATCGGCTTCGCGACGATGGAAATAACCAGCCCAGTTTTCTTCGCCGCTGAGGTAGGTGCCCCAGGGGGTGTAGCCATGACCGCAGTTATTCAGGGTGCCACGGGTCTGTTCACCACTGGGGGAGAAGGCCGTCGCCAGCATGGCGCTACCGCGAGCCGGACCCGCAATGTCGAATACCGTGGTGGCAGTGACGCGGCGGTTGTAGCGAGAATCGGGGTTAATTTCGTAGGTCGAGCCCTGCCGGGTCAGTTCGACAATGGTGACGCCGTGGGCCGCGACTTCTTTATCCACCTCAAGCTGAGGACGGGCAGCGGTACTCTCCGGGCCGTACTCTGTAGGGCCGTTGGGATGCACAAAGCCCAGGTCTTCACAGACTTCATGGTTAATGCAGAGCAGGGCGCGATCGCTGCCCATCGGCTCCCATCCGGTGCCCGCTGAGTTCATGCCAAAGTACTGCATGGCATCGTGGTGGTCGCCCGCCCGCACCTCAAAGTCGTTGTCGGTGCCGTTGTTTTTGTAGGGGGTGACGCCACTTTTGATCGGGTCGCCCGTTGCCAGCAGTACCCGTGCGGTGTAACCTTCCGGCACCGTGAGGGTATCGGCGATGCTTTTGGCCACGGGCTGAAAGCTCAGACCCAGTTCCGAGGCGATCGCCGCGCCGCCATCTTTTTTCGCCGCATCCGTCAGCAACGTCATTCCCATTCCCAGCATGGAGGCTGCCGCCAGGAATGAACTGCCCTTGAGAAACCCCCGCCGACCAACCTGGGCACAGGCGAGCACCTGCTCAAAGGAGTCGTTGGTAGACGAGTTACAAACTGCATCATCAAGGCTGAGTGCCTTTTGGATGACAGGGTAAACGCCGCGTTTTTTCGCCATAGCAAGCCTCAGGTTGAAGTCATTGGTTCAATCAACCGCAGCATGGTACTGAGTAGAGATTAGGAAAACTTTAATAAACAAGAGAGAAAACTTTAAGGACCAAGAATTACAAAATATTTCCCTAACGGCATTCTTTACGTCTGCTTAATCTCACCCTGGGAAAGTGAACTAGTGGAATCCTTTAATCCTTGTAGTCAGGTTTTGCGATGATCTCTGACATTCCCCATGCTTCTACCCTGACAGACTTGCAAATCCGCAAGCTAATGAAGCTATTTAGTATGTACGACGCCGACAACACGGGCATACTGAAGGCAAAAAACTTTCAGACCTTAATCAACCGACTGGCCGATCTGCGCCACTGGAAGCCCGACAGTGCCGAATACGCCCGCCTACAGACCAAATTTATGCACCGCTGGATGCACATTCGCGCTGAAATCAAAGATCAGCTCAAAGACAACAAAGATGGCAGCGTTACCCTGCAAGAATGGCTACTCTTTTACGAACGGGTACTCAGCAATGCCTCCTACAAAGAGCATATTAACGAAGTCACCAACCTGATTTTCGATGCCGTTGACATAGATGCCAATGAAACCCTCAGTTTGCCGGAATGGCAGCAGCTCTTTCAGGTCTACGGGATTCCGGTGATCTATGCCGGGGAAGCTTTCGCCAGCATTGCCCTGAACGGTGCTCATTACCTGAGCAAACCAGAGGTGCTACAGCGGGTAATGGAGTTCTACTACAGCACCGATCCCGAGGCCCCGGGCAACTTCATGTTCGGCCCCATCTAACGCCCCAAAAGCCAGGGACAGCAGTAAATCCTAAACCTTGTCCAGCTCGAAACCTGTAGCTTTTCCCTAAGCAAAACTCCACTTCTGGGCCTGGACAAGGTTTAGTACTGGCTGGCAGAAACCAGGCAACTATTGCGGAGGAGGCCCGGTGCCGGGTCTCAGGTGTCAGGTTTCAGAAACAGTGGGCTGACTCATGCCGCAAAATACCCATGAACCAACAAAGCGCCTTAATCTAACCTTAATCTTCTCTTAGCACAAGGTTAACTCAAGCTTTAGGGGAAGATAACCCTGTCACCTTACTGTTGGTAACTGCGTCCTGTTTGTCTAATCCTGCCGTCTATATCAACAGGGTAAACAGGGTCTATTGCCGTTTAAAGGTTGAACCATATGTAAAGCTTAAATGGTTATTTTTCATGGTTCAGCCCCTCGGATCCCTGTCCTGTATAGGTGACTGCAAAGCAACTAAGTTTTGCAAATCAGGTTCCAGACCTTGGCCAAGGGTTTAAGAGGAAATTAAACCCTGTCCAAGTTTAGAAGTGGAGTTTTACCTTAGAGGAAACTACAGATCTCGAGCTGGACCTGGTATAAGCAGAAAAAACTAATTTGGGTTCTGATATTTTAGGCAATCGAGTTGTCTAATAGGTGGGGTAGAAAGCGAAGTATAGGATATATTTACTGAGAGATATTGGTTGCCAAAAGTTTGACAAATCTACGGCATCTGTGAGCTAATTTGAATTGGCGATTTGCCAGTTGGTTCTTGATTAAGAGGGAGTTAAAAAGCAATGCTTCTAACCAAACGAACACTGCGAGTTAGTTATTCGATGGCGCTGGTTGCGCTCATGGTCAGCCTTGCCGCCTGTGGGGGCGAAGAGGATACAGTCACCACCGAAACTGGCGACGATGTGGCCGCTACCGGTGATACCGGTGATACCGGCTCCGGCCTCAGCGGCAATGTTCTGGTGGACGGTTCCAGCACCGTGTTTCCCATTTCTGAGGCCATGGCCGAAGAATTTATGGCCGTTAACCCCGATGTGCGGGTTACTGTGGGCGTTTCCGGTAGCGGCGGCGGCTTCAAGAAGTTCTGCGCCGGCGAAACGGATATTTCCAACGCTTCTCGCCCCATCAAACAGGAAGAAATTGACCTCTGCGCCGAAAACGGCATTGAGTTTATCGAACTACCCGTTGCTTTTGACGGTATTTCGGTGATAACCAACCCCGAAAACGACTGGGCCATGTGCCTCACCACCGATGAGCTGAGAACCATGTGGGAAGCTGCCGCCCAGGGCACCATCACTAGCTGGAACCAGATCCGGGCTGACTTCCCCGATGAACCCCTGGGCCTCTTTGGTCCCGGTACCGACTCGGGTACCTACGACTACTTTGGTGAAGCCATCATCGGAGCAGCGGGAACCCGCGGTGACTACACCGCCAGTGAAGACGACAACGTGATTGTGCAGGGGGTTGCTTCTGATCCCAATGGCCTTGGCTTCCTGGGCTACGCCTACTACGCAGAAAACCAGGACACTCTCGCACTGGTAGAAATTGACAACGGCAATGGCTGTGTTGCCCCCAGCCCAGAGACCATTGCCGATGGCAGCTACCAACCCCTGTCTCGCCCCGAGTTCTTCTACGTGAAGACTACTTCCCTTGAAAACCCGGCAGTGCGGGCCTTCATTGAATTCCAGATTGCGAATGAGAACAAAGAACTGATCAACGAAGTGGGTTACGTACCAGTAACTGACGAAATCACTGAGCGGGCTGCGAAACGCCTGGAAGCTGGTACCACTGGGTCTGTCTATGAAGGTGGTTCACCTGTCGGTGTTTCTCTGAAAGACGTGCTCTAGCACTTCACTCCAGCTGCCCAGGGCTTCAGGTATGAATCTGAAGCCCTGAGTTTACTTGTTTTCTTAACTCTGCACATGCGCTATGACCAGTAACCTGCCACCTGCCAATTATTCAACTGACCTCTGGCAGCCAAATCGCGCCCTCGCCAAAAACACAGAACTCCTGGTGAAGTTGGTTTTTGGTGCCTTTGCCCTGGTGTCGGTACTGACGACGGCTGGCATTGTCTTAACGTTAATTTTTGAAACCTTCGAGTTCTTCCAGGCGGTGCCCCTCTGGAACTTCCTGACCGATACCCAGTGGACGCCCCTGTTTGCTGATGCCCAGTTCGGTATCTTTGTGCTGATCAGCGCCACCATCATGACCACGACGATTGCCATTCTGTTGGCCCTACCCGTTGGGCTTATGGCGGCCATTTACCTGAGCGAATATGCCGGTCCAAAGACCCGAAAGCGGCTGAAGCCAGCTCTGGAGATTCTGGCCGGGGTGCCTTCGGTGGTGTTCGGCTACTTTGCCCTGTTGACGGTCACTCCGGTGCTGCAATTTTTTATTCCTGGCCTGCAGGGGTTTAACGCCCTCAGTGCTGGTCTGGTGCTGGGTATTTCCATTTTGCCGCTGGTGGCCTCCCTGAGTGAAGATGCCATCTATTCAGTACCCGCCAGCATGAGAGAGGGCTCCTACGCTCTGGGGGCAACCAAACGGGAAACCATCGTGTCAGTGGTACTACCGGCAGCCCTGTCGGGCATTGTTGCCTCTGTAATTTTGGCGGTATCCCGAGCCATTGGTGAAACCATGATCGTCACCCTGGCGGCAGGGCAAAACCCGCGTTTAGGCTTTAACCCCCTGGTACCGGTAATGACCATGACGGCGTTTATCGTACAGGTGAGTCTGGGCGATACCCCTGCCGGTTCTATCGCTTATTTATCCATTTTTGCGGTAGGCATGACTCTGTTTTTAATTACGCTGGTGCTAAACCTGTTTAGCTTCTGGTTTGTCCGTAAGTTCCAGGAGAAGTACGAATAATGACAGTCAATAGCTCCCCATCTTTGTTTGACGACCAGTTATCCAAAGAAACCTCCTTTGTTCCCAATCTGGAGGGGCGTCACAAACTGGATGGAATTTTTTCGGTAATAGCTCTCATTTGCACCTGGATTGGCCTGGTCGTGCTGGCCTGGCTGCTACTGGATGTCTTGATTGACGGAATACCGGTTCTCAACTGGAACTTTCTGACCTCATTTCCTTCCCGTAAACCGGAAGAAGCCGGGTTAGTCTCTGCCCTGGTAGGTAGCATCTGGCTGATTGGCCTGGTCTCGCTCTTTGCATTTCCAATCGGCATTGGGGCCGGAATTTACCTGGAAGAGTTCGCCAGAGGCAGCTGGTTCGAGAACATTATTGAGATTAATATCTCTAACCTGGCCGGAGTACCTTCCATTATTTATGGTCTTTTGGGTCTGGCAGCTTTTGTCCGCCTGATGGCTCCCATTACTGGCGGGCGCAGTATTCTGTCGGGGGGGTTAACCCTGGCGCTGCTGGTGCTGCCCATTGTCATTGTGGCTACCCGTGAAGCCCTGCGGGCTGTACCCGACAGCATTCGGCAGGCCGCGTTTGCCCTGGGGGCGACCCGCTGGCAGGTGGTGAGTGAGCATGTGCTACCCCAGGCATTTCCTGGAGTTTTAACCGGTACCATTTTGGCCTTGTCCCGAGCCATTGGTGAAACTGCCCCCCTGATTACCATTGGTGCGTTGACCTTTATTGCCTTTTTGCCCGCAGGTCCACGAGATGCGTTTACGGCCCTTCCCATTCAGATTTATAACTGGGTTTCTCGTCCCCAGAAAGAATTCCACGCCCTGGCTGCCGGGGGCATTATTGTGCTGCTGGTGGTGCTATTGCTGATGAACTCGGTGGCGGTTACTTTGCGCAACCGCCTGCAAAAGAGCCGTTAGTGCATCCTATGCCCCCCCTGACTTTGTCTAATTTTCCGAAAACCGTCGAATTTTTAACTCGTTGCCATGGTTTCCCATACCGCAAGTTCTACTATCACTGAGGCTGTCCTACGGGCTCAGGATTTACATGTCTACTATGGTTCTACTCTGGCCGTTAAGAATGTCGATTTAGACATTCCTAAAAATGAAATTACGGCCTTTATTGGTCCATCAGGGTGTGGTAAAAGCACGGTCCTGCGCTGCTTTAACCGAACCAATGATCTGATTTCAGGGGCAAGGGTGGAAGGAAAAGTCACCTTCCACGGCAAAGATTTGTATGCCAGTGGGGTCGATCCGGCTGATGTGCGTCGTCGCATCGGTATGGTGTTTCAACGGCCCAATCCGTTCCCCAAATCGATTTTTGAAAATATTGCTTTTGGGGCTCGCATTAACGGCTACCGGGGCGATATGGATGAGCTGGTTGAAACCTCACTGCGCTCAGCCGCCCTCTGGGATGAAGTGAAAGATAAGCTGAAAGAAAGTGGTTTGTCTCTATCGGGTGGGCAGCAGCAGCGTTTGTGCATTGCTCGCGCCATTGCCATTTCCCCCGAAGTGATTTTGCTAGACGAACCCTGTTCTGCACTGGATCCTATCTCAACCATGAAAATCGAGGAACTGATGCGAGAGCTGAAGGAGAAGTACTCCCAGATTATTGTGACTCACAATATGCAGCAGGCTTCTCGAGTTTCTGACCGCACCGCTTTCTTTAATGCACAAGCTACTGAAACCGGTAATAAGGTCGGTTACCTGGTGGAATATGGGCTCACCGAGCAGATTTTTAACAATCCAAAAGACAGCTTTACCCGCGATTATGTTTCAGGAAGATTTGGTTAAAAAAAGACAATTTTCCAGAATCCATGCGTTTTAAGCGTCTCTCTTTTGACCTTTTGTGTTCTCATGCTAAAGAAGCATAATCCTGCAACCAATGCTCGATTAAATTATTGATTTGAGCGTTTGGTTCTTGATTGGTTATCTAGGTGCTTTCATAGCACCTTTTTTCTTGGTTTTTGCCAGTGAAGGATCTCTACCCGAGAGGGCAGTCACCACCCGGTCTGCCAGGGCGGCAAACACTGCCATGAATGGCACTGAAATAAGCTTCCGCAAATCGCCGAAAAGCTTGATCTGCCTTAGGGTGGGCAGTGCCCACCAGCCTTAATTCAGTGACATTCAACACTGCCATTGAGTCAGACAACCCCTCATCGGGAATGGGGAGATGCTCTGTGCCTGAACCACAAGTTTCATCGGGATTTGACCGCTACACGGTGGCTTCTTCTGGGCTGAGTTTGGCGATTAATGCCTCGACTCGCTCCTTCACCTCATCCCGCACCCGAGGGAAAATTTCGGGCTGTTCGGCAGGATCATCCAACTGCCAGTCGTCGAAATACTCACGGGTCAGCCACTCGGGGGGCAGGTTAACGCCACAGCCGCAGAGGGAAATCACCGCATCAAAGTCTTCCGGATTGAACTCACTCAGGGCATTGGAGGTCTGGTCGCTGATGTCGATACCGATGTCTTTCATCGTGGCAATGGCCTCTGGCCTGACAGAACTCGCTTCCAAACCGGAACTGGTGACCTCAATCTTGCCAGCCCCTAAAGTCTTGGCGAAGCCTTCCGCCATTTGGGAGCGGGAGGAGTTCTTTTTGCAGACGAACATGACTCGTTTCATGGGAATACCTTGGTTTGGGTGGATGGGTAGGCGGGTGGGAGAGTGGATGATTGGATGAGTGGGAGAGTAGGTGAGTGGGAGAGTAGGTGAGTGGGAGAGTGGATGGCTTAGAAATTTGCCGCAAGAGGGAGTGTTCGGACTCTTGTGGGATAGGCATCCTGCCTGTCCCAGCTGAGCAGGCGAGACGCCTGCCCTACAAGGCTTGCAGAAAACTTGATTAATCGGCTGATTGGCCCTTACACAAAAATCAGAGCACTCTCCCGCAAGATGTTACCTGGCAGCTAGACCCCTCACCCCTCACTCCTCACCCCTCACCCCTCACTCCCCACCCCTCTCTCCTCACTCCTCACCTCAACTTCCTCTCTCGCTCTCTTTTTCTATCCCAATGGCCTCATACACCGGGGATCTCGCAACGTCGCCTTTTCCGGCTCTCGGGGGAACCAGAAAGCGGTCTTTTTGCAGACTTCCACCAGCATGAGCATGACGGGCACTTCGATCAGCACCCCGACGACAGTAGCCAGGGCGGCACCGGAGTTGAGGCCGAAAAGGGTGACGGCGGTTGCGATCGCAACCTCAAAGTGGTTACTCGCCCCAATCAATGCCGCTGGGGCTGCATCTTCGTAAAACATCCCCAGCTTTTGGGCTGCCACGTAGGAAATCAGAAAAATGAAGTTGGTCTGGATGAACAGCGGCACCGCAATCAGCAGAATGTGCAGGGGGTTGCGCACAATCAGGTCGCCTTTGAAGGCAAACAGCAGCACCAGGGTCGTCAGCAGGGCGATAACGGAAATGGGGCTGAGGTATTTCAAGAAGACGTTCTCAAAATAGGCTTTGCCCTTGTGGCGAAGAATCCAAGTCCTTGACACGGCACCGGCCAGCAGGGGAAGGCCGACGTAAATTAGCACCGACAGCACAATGGTTTCCCAGGGTACGGTCAGGTTATTCGCCGCCAGCAGCCAGCGTCCCAGGGGCGCGTAGAGAAACAGCATGGCCAGGGAGTTGATGGCCACCATTACCAGGGTATGGCCCTGGTTGCTGAAGGAGAGATAGCCCCACATCAGCACCATGGCGGTACAGGGGGCAATGCCCAGCAGAATGCACCCGGCAATATAGGAGTCCGCCAGAGCGACTTCCACACCCCGAATCATTTCCGTACCTGCCAGTAGGGGACGGAATAGCCAGCCCAGGAAAAACTGGGCAAATAGCACCATCGTAAAGGGCTTGATCAGCCAGTTCACCACCAGGGTCAGCATCACTGGCTTAGGAGTCTGAGCCGCTTTCTTGGCCTGGGAAAAGTCAATCTTCACCATGATCGGGTACATCATGAAGAAGAGGCAGATGGCAATGGGAATCGATACTTGATAGACGCTCATCGCATCCAGCGTGACGGCGATGCCTGGAAACACACGTCCCAGCACAATGCCCGCAATGATGCAGAGAAACACCCACAGGGTCAGGTAGCGCTCAAAGAAACTGAGCTGCCCCCCGGCCTGAACGGCGTTGGGGTTGACATTGGATTGGTTGGTACTCATAACTCCCTGAAATAGACTGAAGCAGCGAAGAGTGAAATTGGGTAGCGGGTGCCGGGTGCCGGGTGCCGGGTAGCGAGTAGCGGGTAGCGGGTGCCGGGTGGCGGGTGTCAGGTATAAAGTGGAACTCAGTATTCGAAGCCCGGTACCCATCAGGACGCCAGCCCAGGACATCGCTGACATCTTCATCATTTCAAAAATATTTGATTTGTCAACCTATCGAAAGAAAGTGATGTATAAACTTGGGTCAAGTTTGACTGTTATGCCTCTGGAGGACAGGCTCTAGCGGGCAGCATGGCACTGAAGCGGCGAAATTCCGACAGATACTGTTCAAGCTCGACCAGTTGGGGCAGGTTTAAGCTGTAGTAAATCCAGCGCCCTTCTTGTCGTGAACGAACCAAACCCGCAGATTTTAGGGTTTTGAGATGAAAGGAAAGCTTGGATTGGGCAACGTCTATCTGATCGCATAAATCACAGACGCACATCTCCTGCTCCCGTAGCAGTTCGAGTACCTGCAGGCGGATGGGGTCTGACAGGGCTTTAAAGCCCGCAACAACAGTTGTTGATGCGCTGGGCAGGGTATTTTGCATCAATCTTTTTTGAATTACTGCTTTACAGCAGTGTAGCAGGTAGCCCAAAAAGAGGATGGCTGCAGTTTCAGTAGATTACAAACATGCTCTTTGACCGAGATTCAGCCCACTCAGGACACTCCATACCCAAAGAGTTCCAGGTTCCGTCACAACAGACTGCTAACCGTTTCATCGGGGGGCTCTTCAACACTGAACCCTCAAACTTTGGAACTTCATTAATTCTGATTCCTCAGGACAGGCTTGCAAAGCCAGGATGAAGCGGTAGGAGAATTTTTCAAATATCTGGAAAATTGGCTGAAAAATGCGGATTTAGGCCAGCGGACGGTGAAGAGTTTAGATAAGCACACTGTCATCATGCCTGAACAGGTGCTCTGTCGACTCATTAAGTATGTTTCATGAAACTGTCTTACATTGCCAGCTTAACGTGGCTAACCCTAACGGCGTCTGCACTGCCAGCTATGGCCAACACCCTGGACCCATCCTATTTTGAAGGCACCTGGGTAGGTGAAGGCTATACCTGTACCACGAATCAGGACTGGGCCCAGGAAGTGCAGATCGAAGTAATTGACAACATTGTTGTAGCCCGCAAGCTGACGGGCGATCCCTGTGTACCAGCCGGTCATGTCACATTTCAGGGGACTGTCCCTAATCGGTTTGATGCTGGTATGCCCCTGCCCATGACCTGGACCTTGGGCAACCCCCGTCGTCCGGCCAGTGAGCAAATGGTTGACCCCGTGGTGATTGAAGATCGCAATACCTTTGTCTCGGGCGGCATTACCTTTACCCGGCAACAACCGGCCCAGTTTGAGTTTGAGGGCACCTGGATTGGCGATGGCTATACCTGTGAGGCTGGCAGCGATCGGGTGCAGCGGGTACAAATTGCAGTCATGAACAATACCCTGGTAGCCCGCAAGCTGACGGGCGATCGCTGTGTGCCAGCAGGCAATGTGACGTTTCAGGCTCCTCTGCCGGATCAGGTGGACCCTGGGATGTCGTTTCCGGTCACCTGGACCTTGGGCAACCCCCGTCGTCCGGCCAGTGAGCAGTCTGTGGATCCTCTGGTAATTGAGGACTTTGATACCTTTTCTTCTGGCGGCGTTACCTTTACCCGCGAACGGTAGCTAATCAATACACCTAAGGAATGAGAATCGAATAGTATCCAAGTTTTGTAGGCAGGCATCTTGCCTGCCTTTGGATAGCTGAGACTCTCAACGAACCGGAAAATTTACCACCAACATATTATTTTCCCAGTTGGCACTGGCAACCAGTTCCGGCATCCGGCCCAGGGCCGGTCGCCCCCGCCGATGGGTGCTCTCGATCATAATCAGCAGGTCATCCGGCTGCAGAATCGCCGAAATACGCTGGATGGGATTTCCCTGCACCTGCTGTAACAACACTTCTTTGCCTTCCACCAGCGACGCTAAGTAGCTCCCACGATGAGTACTGGCCGTAATGTGCAGCAGGTGCAGGGGGGCTTTCAACTCTTCGGCCAGAGTTGTCGCTAACTCAAAAGTCGTCTGAATTTGCGATCGGCTCGCCCGCCTGCCCGAGAGGGCAAAGATGACCCGTCCCGTATTTTCAATGGGCTGGGGAAAGCGCGTTACCAGCACCGGAACGGTCGCCAGACGCACAATGTTATCAATCACGCTGCCAAAAAAGTTTTCCCGGTAGGTTGAAAACCCCTTCCAGCCGCAGATCAGCACATCGGCATCGCGCTCCTGACTGGCGCGAATCACCCCCCAATCGATGGAGTCATCAATGCGGCCAATCGCCTCCACCGGAATATTGGCAGCATGGGCAATGTCTTCGGCGGTATCGAGCAACTGCCGCTGCTTCGTGCGCAAGGCGGGACTGATGGAGCCACCGCGATCGGCCAGCACATGCAGGGGGAGCAACGTGCCCTTCACTCGCTTCGTCAAAATAATGGCCAGTTGCAGCAGATTATCTTCCGTATTCGGGTTTGCCACCGGCACCAGCACCCGCTGGCCCAGGGTCGCTCGGGGGCTGTCGGTGTCGGTGGGTTCCTCCGAGGTTTCTAGCTGCCCCTGCATTTGGGCTCCCCAGCGGGCCACTATCGACGGGGAAAGAATGCAACTGACCAGAATCATGGCGATAGTGCCGTTGATCGCCAGTTCATCCACCAGCTCAATCTCAAAGGCTACGGTAATCGCCGCCAGGGTGGAAGCCGCCTGGGCCACCGATAGCCCAAACATGGTCATGCCGTTGGCAAAGGGCCAGCCAAACCCCCGTGCTGAGCCCGTAGCCGCCACAAATTTACTCACCAGCTCGGCTCCAATCATCGCCCCGGCCACCACCAGGGAGCGAGGCTCTCGGACCAGAATCAGGGGGTCCACCAGCATCCCCACCGAAATCAAAAAGAAGGGCACAAACAGCGTGTTGCCGATGAACTGAATTCGGTTCATCAGGGGGCTGAGGCGGGGAATAATCTGGGTAATCGCTATCCCGGCCAGAAACGCGCCCACAATCGGTTCAATTTCAATCAGGCTGGCCAGGTAGGAAATCACAAACACTGCTGCCAGAACAAAGGTGAATTCAGCCCCTTCGTCGTGGCCAAAGCGCTTGAAAAACCACCGTCCCAGCTTCGGTACCCCCCACAACACCGCAAAGGTGTAAATCGCCAGAGAAGGAATCAAAAACAGCCAGAAGCTGAAGGTTAGATTGCCTTCATCGGCCTTTACCACCACCGCTAAAACTAGCAAGGCCAGCACATTGACAATCAGGGTTGCCCCCAGGGTGGTGGTGACGGTGGGGGTACGCATAATCCCCAGTTTGTTCAGCAGGGGCAAGGCCACCAGGGTATGGGAAGCAAAACAGGAAGCAATCAGCACCGAGGCCAGCAGACTGTAGCCCAGGGGCAACATGGCAGCGGTGCCAATGATCATGGGCAAGGCGAAAGTCGCCAGCCCAAAGATGATGGCTCTATTGGCATTGCGCTTGAGATCATCGATGCTGGTTTCCAGCCCTCCCAAGAACATCAAAAACAACAGCCCCACCGTACCGAGTAGGGTAATGGTGCTGTCTCGCTCCAGCACCCCCAACCCGTGGGGACCAACGATTACCCCGGCCAGAATCAGGCCGATGATTCCGGGCATCCGCAGCCGCTCCACCAGCAGCGGCGCAATCAGCATGATGGCCAGAATAATCAAAAAAACGGCCACCGGGTCGGTGGTCGGCTCTTTCACCAGTTGGGCCAGGGGCAAAGCCGCCCAAAAGCCTCCCTGCCCAAGGTCAGCCATGACCTCCAGGGGATGCCAGAGTTGATGCATAAAAAATGAATTCTGAGTGGGTACAGGTACAGATCATAAGGTACAAGGTTTAAGGTGCCCCTTGTACCCTGTACCCTATACTTTGCCCCCGTTCACCCCGGTGCTAACGGTCATTCATCCACAGGGGGGGAGCAAGGGGGCCAGGGAGCGATACAAATTCCATCACTGTTGAACCGCGATACGAACGACAAGCTCAGCCTGAGCAAAAGCAGCAAGAGATTTGGGTTACATCATATTGGGATAGCGCGATATTGAGATGGCGCGATATTGGGATGACGCGATATTGGGATGACGCGATATTGAGATGGCGTGGGGCGGCGCTCACCTGGCATCGGCAACTAATTCGGCTATGGTCATTGCTAATATTTCCGGTTCGATGGGTTTGGCTATGTGTTTCTGAAAACCATGCTCCAGTGCCCGGAGTTGATCTTCCTCGCGGGCGTAGGCGGTAACGGCGATGGCGAGCAGAGGTTCCTGCTGCTGGTCGGGTAGGGTACGGATGTGTTGTAAGAGGCGGTAGCCATCCATGTCGGGCATGCCAATGTCGCAGACCAGTACGTTGGGGTTGGTGGTTTTAAGGTACTGCAAAGCAGCTTCAGCGGAAGGGGCAACATCAACCTCTGCGCCGTAGGCATTGAGGACAACTTGCAATAAATCCCGCGTATCCGGGCTGTCATCTACGGCGAGTATGCGAATGCCCTGGAGGTCGGGAGTGGCTGCCTTTGGAACGGTAGTGCCCTGGCGGGATTCATCCAGCAGGGGCAGACAGACGGTGAAGGTTGCCCCCAACCCTTCGCCAACGCTTTGGGCGGTAATGGTGCCGCCGTGGGCATCCACCAGGTATTTGACGATGGATAGCCCCAGCCCCAGGCCGCCGTACTGGCGGGTAATGGAGGCGTCTTCCTGACGGAAGGATTCAAAAATATGGGGCAGAAAGTCGGAGCTGATGCCTTTGCCAGTGTCGGTGACGCTGATTTGGGCGTATTGGGGGGTGGATGGGTGAGGGGTCGTGGGGTAGTGGGGTGGTGGGGTGGTGTGACCGATTACCTCACTATCCCGCAATTCCACTATCTCACCATCTCGCTCTCTTGCTCCCTCGCTCCCTTGCTCCCTTGCCGCAACCTGCTCCAACCGCACCTCAACCCGACCGCCGCTGGGGGTGAATTTGATGGCGTTGGATAGGAGGTTCCAGATGATTTGCTGTAAGCGTCCGGCGTCGCCTCGGGTCTGGCAGGGATCGACGATGGTCGTGTGCAGGGAGATGGATTTGGCTTCGGCGGCGGTTTGGACGACTTCTATAGCGGACTCGATCGCCGCGGCTAAATCTACTGAGGCCAGATCTAACTTGAGTTTGCCGCGTAGAATGCGGGCCACATCCAGCAGGTCGTCAATGAGTTGGGTTTGCAGTTTGACGTTGCGTTCGATGGTTTCTAAGGCGCGCTGGGTTTTGTCGGTATCGAGCTTGCGGGTTTGCAGCATCTTGGTCCAGCCGAGGATGGGGTTGAGGGGCGATCGCAATTCGTGGGACAAAATCGCCAGAAACTCGTCTTTGACCCGGTTGGCTCGCTCGGCGGAAACTCGGGCGGCCTGTTCTCGGCTCAGCAGTTTTTCCCGCTCAACCTCTGCTTGTTTCTGCTCGGTAATGTCGCGAACGGTGCCGATAAACCGTTGGGGATTGCCGCTAGGGCTGAAGTAAGCTTGCCCTTTGGAGGCAATCCACCGACTTGGAAAATCAGCGCGTCCAGTGGTCCGAAACTCTACTTCGAAATGCCCATCGCTTTCCGGCATGAGTGCGTCTTGAATCGAGGTTTGTAGCGATTCGCGGTCTTCAGGATGCACAGAGGCCAAAAAAGTATCCATATTCAAGTCAGCCTCTTTAGGCAGGCCGAAAATGGCTTTGCAGCGGTCATCCCAAATTAAAAGGTTGGGTTGAATTTGCCAGTCCCAGGTGCCGAGTTGGGCCGCAGCGAGGGCCATCTGTAGCCGGTCTTCACTGCGGCGCAGGCGTTCTTCGGTGCGTTTGCGATCGCTTAAATCCAGCACGAAGACGACCGTTTCTTCTCGGGCTTCGTCTACCAGGCTGTACCCCAGCATTACCGGCACCCGGCTGCCGTCTTTGCGAATGTATTCTTTTTCGTAGGGGGTGCAGGCTCCGCGCGCGCGGGCTTCGACAATGGCCTGTTGGTCGAGGGGCAGGTACTCGGCGGGGGTTATGGCAATCCACCGCAGTTCGCCACGCTCTAGCTCGTCGCGACTGTAGCCAATAATGCGCAGCAGTTCGTCGTTGGCCCGATAAATATTGCCGTAAATATCTCCCTGCAGGATGCCGACCACATTGGCATCGACAAACCCCTGCAGCCGCGCCTCGTTGAGCGCCAGGTCTAGCTCGGCCTGCTTTTGTTCGGTAATGTCGAGATTGATGCCGCTGAGGCGAATCGGTTCCCCCTGGTCATTAAAGCTGAGACGACCGATGCCCAGCAGCCAGCGCACCCCCCGGTGGGGATGCAGAATGCGAAATTCGGTGTTGAACTCGGGCAGCCGTTGTTCTAAGGTCTGCTGTATTTCGGTATGGGCTCGTTCGCGATCTTCTGGGTGCAGGGCGTTATACCAGTCAGCATATGTTGGCCCTGCTGGGGTCGGCTCAAGGCCATAGAGAGCATAGGTTTCGGGCAGCCAGTGGACTCTGTCAGTGACGATGTCCCAATCCCAGGACCCGGCGTTGGCTCCCTGCAGGGCCAGTCGCAGCAGTTGTTCATTCTGCCGCAGGGCTTCTTCGGCCTGCTTGCGGGCGGTGATATCCCGCCAGGTGGCGACAAAGCCATCCCCCAGTTTGGCCGCGCGAATATCAAAGGCCCTGGCAAGCCTTTGCTGGCCGTAAACGTCTTCATAAATCAGGCTGTCCCTGACTAAAGACTCGCCCGTTTCCACGACCTGACAATACTCCTGAAATAGCCCGCTCTCCCAATGTCCAGGCAGAATCTCCAGCAGGTGATGGGAGATTTGATCGTCCTGGCTCATCTGGTTCGTGACACAGGCCGCATGGTTCACGTATTCGATGCGGAAATCAATAATCTCGCCCTGGTCATTGCGAATGGCAGCATACACCCCAAAGCAGTCGAGCATGTTTTCTACCGAGGTGCGAAAGCGTTCTTCGCTGCGCCGTAGTTCCGCTTCCATCTGCTTGCGTTGGGCCAGTTCTGCCTGAACCTGGTAATACAGCTCGGCCTGTTGCAGAGCAATACCCACCTGGGTGGAAAGATCCTGAAGCAGTTCAATCTCTAAAGGCTGCCACTGGCGCGGGCCAGAACATTGGTTCACCACCAGCAGCCCCCACAGGGCCTCTCCCTGCAGAATGGGCACCACCAGATTGGCTCGTATCTGAAACCGCTCCAGCAGTTCTAGATGGCAGTCGGTGAGCTCAGCGGTGTAAATATCTTCGGTAATCTGAATGCGGCCCTGGCGGTAGTCTTCGCCGTGGTTGTCGATAAAATAATCATCTTCGATTTGCAGTTCCAGAATCGCGGTGAATTCATCATCCACCGACTCCACCGCAATCACCCCGCTAAAGTCGAGCTGAAAGCGATACATGAACACCCGATTGGCCTGCAAAAACTGCCGTACTTCGTCTACGGTGGTCTGCAAGATCTCCTGGATATCGAGGGACTGCCGCACTTTGCCAGTGATTTCGGAAACCAGCCGCTGGCGCTCAATCCGCAACTGCAACTGCTGCTGCAGTTGCACTCGGGAGATGGCTCCTTCAATGGCCAACTTGAGGCCTTCGGGAGTAATTTGACCTTTGACCAGATAGTCTTGAGCACCCGCTCGCATGGCCTTAACGGCGATGGTTTCGTCGCCAAAGCCGGTGGTCACAATCACCGGGCAGGGCTGCAGTGACTCTGTGTTGATCTGAGCTAAAAATTCTAGACCGTCGAAGTCGGGCAGCCGATAGTCCAGCAAAATCACATCGGGCTGGTGCTGTCGCCATAACTCCACCCCCTCCCCCCCCAGGGCGGCCTCCAAAATTGTGTAGGTGTGGTCCTGGTCACGCCGGAGGCAGCGCCGATACAGTTCTCGATCTTCCGGGGAATCTTCAACAACCAGGAGGGTAAGAGACGCTTGTGTCATGGCGTGAGTTCCGGCAGCTCAGGGGGGTGGGTGATTTCCAGCCAGTAATCAATCAGGGATTGGATGTCTCGTTTCAGTTGCTCATAGTCGATGGGTTTGACGATATAACGACTCACTCCCAGGTTGTAGCAATCCTGTATGTCTTTAGGATTACTGGAGGTGGTGAAAACCACGATAGGAATTTTTTTCAGCGTCGCATCCTGCTTGATTTGGCGCAAGATGTCTCTGCCGTCGGTGCCGGGCAGGTTTAAGTCTAAGACAATTAAGCCGGGGGCCTGGTCCCGATCAGGGCCATCGGCCAGCACCGTTTGAGTCAACAGAGCCAGGGCCTGTTCGCCGTTGACGCACCGCTGCATGGGAATGGGGCGGGGCGATCGCCGCACAAACCGCTGGATTGCCTCAAAGTCTTCGTCGCTGTCTTCGACGATGAGCATGGGGTGCTGGAGAAGGGGAAAAGTTGCTGAACTTAACGTCATACCGCTGGCTCCGGCGATAGGGTAAAGAAAAAGATGCTGCCCTCATCGGGGGTAGACTGCACCCAGATCCGGCCTTCGTGGCGTTCTACCACTTTGCGGGCAATGGTCAGCCCGGCCCCGGTGCCGCCGCCGTAGTCATCCCGCCCGTGCAGGCGGCGAAAAATCTGAAAAATTTTGTCGGTAAACTGCGGTGGAATGCCGATGCCGTTGTCGCGCACGTAGAACACGGGGGTAGCGGTGGTGGGGATACCGCCAGGGGCCGGGAGAGACTCTGCGGACTCAATGGTCCCAATTTCAACCCATTTATGGGCTTTGTCGTTGTACTTGATGGCGTTGCTGATCAGGTTGGTGAACAGTTCGGTGACCTGGGGGCGATCGCAGGCCACCTGGGGCAGGGGCCGAGGAATACGAAACTCGATGTCGTCCTGGGAGCGGGCAATTTCCAGGGTGTCGGTGACCTGCTGCACCAGCTCATGCAAATCTACCTGCTGATGCTGCAGCTCCGCTCGATCCAGGCGAGAAAAATGCAGCAGGGAATTAATCAGGTCTTCCATCCGCTGGGTCAGCCGTACCAGGGTGCGCAGCTTGGCCACCCCGTCTTCGGTCAGGCTGTCGCCGTAGTCCTCCATCAGAAAGTTGGCATAGTTGTGAATCCCCCGCAGGGGCTCCTTCAGGTCATGGGAGGCGATGTAGGCAAAGGAATCCAGCTCTTCGTTGCTGCGCTGCAGTTTGTAGTTCATCAGGGCCATTTCGTCGGCCTGCCGCAGCACTATGCCCACAATCAGGCTGCGCAGTTCCTGCACCACCTCAATTTCGCTGGCTTTCCAGGGCAGGCAGGTGCCCTTTACCGTCTCCTGCCACAGGTCAAAGGACTGGCGCGGCGACAGCCGCAAGCTGCCGTCTTCAGACACTTCTACGGGCTTGTTGGGGTTGCCGCCCCAGTTCACCGTTTGAATCACCTCAGGGCGAAACCAGAGAATAAAGTTGCGGTGGATGCTGGAGATTTCCAGGGCCAGCACCCCGCTGGCGATGGCTTTGTAGGCGGCGGCGGCGGGATAGTCCTGCATCAAAGACTGGGTTTTGAACATCCCCTGATCAAAGCGAGGCTTAATCCATTTCAACAGGGCGTTGATGTCATCTTTAGGGGGAGTCTGGCCAAAGCTAATGCACTGGTTGCCGCTACAGACGATGGCCCCGGTGGCATTTACCAGCCCCAGCAGTTGGCGACCGAGTTTGGCCATGCCGTCTAAGAAGTGATCCTCCTGGGAGAGGGCATCGACAAACTCTGTCTGCAGCGATTTCAGGTGCATTTTGTAGTCGATGTCTTCGCTGGCAGCTTTGTTGACCAGTTCGACAGACATCACCTGACCGATAAATTCGCAGGCGGTACGAACGTTGTAGGGAATATAGGCGGGCTCGCTGTGATGGCAGGCAATCAGCCCCCAAATATCCTGGTTCTGAATCAGGGAAATGGACATGGAGGCGTTCACTCCCATGTTTTGCAGATACTCCATATGCAGGGGCGAGACGCTGCGCAACACCGCGAGGCTCAAGTCCAGCGGTTCGTTGGTCACGGGGTTGTTCGGGGGGACTAACGGCACCGGTTCGTACTGCGAGGTGGGAATCAGCCGCAGCCAGTTGAGGGTGTAGAGCCGCCGCGCCTGTTTGGGAATATCTGTCGCCGGATAGCGCAGCCCCAGATAGGGTTGGTCTTGATTGGTATCTTCGGCGATGACGCTGCCAGAGCCGGTTTCGTCAAACTGGTACACCATCACCCGGTCAAACCCGGTGATGCGCCGCACTTCCTTCACCACCACCTGGCTCATGGCCTGCAGAGAAGGGGCTTTTTGGATGCGGGTAATGACCCCCCTGACCTGGTGATAGAAGTCGATAAAGTTAGGGCTTGGCAGGTTCTGCCTGGGCTCTAGCTCTAAAATGATCACCCCATCCCAGCGGTGAACGATACCGTCAAAAGGCTGCGCCTGCTCCCCCTGGGTAACGGCAAGTTCGAGGGGGTTAATGCTTTCAAAATTTTCCGTCAGACACTGCTGAATCTGCTGAATCTGCTGGTCGCTAAAGAGACTGGACAGGGGTTGGCCCAACAATTCCTCCGGAGCTGGGCCGAGCAGCCCCTGGGTGTTGCGGCTTACCTGCACAATTTCCAGGGTGGACTGGTGCAAGACCAGCAGTACCCCGTGGGGCTGAATCGCTCCGGGGATGTGGATGGGTTCGCGATCGCAGTTTGTCAGATCAACTATATTGGTCAGATCAACCATTTCTGCCATTATCGTCAGCTTTCCGCGGAGGGTTACCCAGGTCTCCCATCATATAGCCACGATATGAGTAGCTTTAGAGTCTACCTAAAGGTAGAGGTCTGTCTAAAGATAGATGGAGGAACCCGTCAAAATGTCTCCAGACTCCTCACTGGTGACCATACCCGGATTTCCATCTACAACACTACGCTACAACCCTAAAATTGAGACCTGACGTTGCCCTAGTACATCGCACAGTTAGTTTTGCAACATCACACATTCTCGGAATGTTGGGTTCCGCGGGCGCTCCACCCAACCTACGTTGTAATACTTTTGAATTGCTGCGCTAGATTTTTCCTTCCTTTTCTGCCACCAGGCGCTTTACCTGCACTACGCTGTCCGGGTTGAGGGACATGGAATCAATCCCCGCTTCCACCAGAAAGGCGGCAAACTCGGGGTTATCGCTGGGTCCCTGGCCGCAGATGCCCACCTTGCGACCGTGGCGGTGGGCGGCATCGATGACTTTGGTGATAGCCAGCTTCACCGCTTCGTCCGTCTCGTCAAACAGGTCCGCCAGTTCCCCCGAGTCCCGATCGACCCCCAGCACCAGCTGGGTCAGGTCGTTGCTGCCGATGGAAAAGCCATCGAACCGCTCGGCAAACTGGTCCGCCAGCAGCACGTTAGAAGGGATTTCGCACATCACATAAATCTGCAGGTTGTGGACCCCCTGCTTGAGGCCGTTTTCCACCAGCACCTGCAGTACCCGGTCGGCCTCCGACAGGCGACGGCAGAAGGGCACCATGATGATCACATTGTCAAAACCCATCACCTCCCGCACCCGTTTAATGGCCTGGCATTCCAGGGCGAAGCCTTCTTTGTAGCGATCGCTGTAATAGCGGGCGGCTCCCCGAAAGCCCAGCATGGGGTTAGATTCCGGCGTTTCAAACTCCCGCCCGCCAATCAGGTCGGCGTACTCGTTGGTCTTAAAGTCGCTCATCCGCACGATGACGGGATGGGGATACTGAGACGCCGCAATTTTTCCGATGCCCCGGGACAGGTTATCGACAAAATATTCCCGCTTGTCGCTGTAGCTGTGGGTCATGTCGCGGATCACCTTCCAGGCGTCCCGGTCTTTGAGCTGGTCGTAGTTGACCAGGGCCATGGGGTGAATTTTGATCAGGTTGTTGATGATGAACTCCATCCGGGCCAGGCCAATGCCCTCGGCGGGGAGCTGCCACCAGTTGAAGGCGGCGGCGGGGCTGGCGATGTTCATCATAATTTTGGTGCGGGTCTGGGGCACGCTGGTCAGATCCACCGCCACGGTTTCGTACTCCAGCAGGCCGGCATAGATGCGCCCCTGATCTCCCTCGGCGCAGGAGAGAGTAACTTCCTGGTCGCTTTCCAGCGTCCTTGTGCCGTCCCCGGTGCCGACGATGGCGGGGATGCCCAGCTCCCGGCTGACGATGGCGGCATGGCAGGTGCGCCCGCCGTAGTCGGTGATGATGCCCGCCACCCGCTTCATCACCGGCACCCAGTCGGGGTCGGTCATTTCGGTGACCAGGATGCTGCTGTCTTCCACCTGGTCAATGTCTTTGGGGGTGAGGACGCGACAGACCTTACCGGCTGCGATCGCATCCCCAATGCTCAACCCCGTCAAAATCGTCTCCGGGTGGGGATGGGCCTTCAGCTTGTAGGTTTTCAGAGTGCCCCCCGTCCGCTGGGACTGCACCGTCTCGGGTCGGGCCTGAACGATGAACAGCTCCCCGGTGTTGCCGTCCTTGGCCCACTCCATATCCATAGGGCGACCGTAGTGCTGTTCGATCAGGACCGCCCATTTGGCCAGCTGCAGCACCTCGTTGTCGCTCAGCACCAGCGCTTCTCGCTCTTTGCCGGTGGTTTCCACCATTTCCACCGTGGCGGTGCCGCCATCGCGGGCGTAGACCATTTTCTGGGCTTTGCCGCCGCAGGTTTTTTCAATGATGGGCCGAAAGCCCTCCATCAGCAGGGGCTTGAACACCATGAACTGGTCCGGCGTTACCGTACCCTGCACCACCCCTTCCCCCAACCCCCAGGAGCCGGTGATCAGCACCGCATCGGGGAACCCGGTTTCCGTTTCGATGGAGAAGGTGACCCCCGCACAGGCTTTGTCGGACCGCACCATTTTCTGCACACCGATGGAGAGGGCCACCTGCATATGGTCAAAGCCTTTCTCCACCCGGTAGCTGATGGCCCGATTGGTGAACAGGGAAGCGTAGCAGTGGCGGCAGGCTTCCAGAATTTCGTCTTCGCCGCTGACGTTGAGGAAGGTTTCCTGCTGACCGGCAAAGCTGGCGTCGGGCAGATCCTCCGCCGTGGCGCTGCTGCGAACGGCCACATCGGCTTCTTCCACCTGGTAGCGGCGGCTCAGCTCTCGATAGGCTTTGCGAATAGCGGTCTCCAGTTCTTCGGGCAACGTCGCCTTCTGGATCAGGCGGCGAATGGCCTTGCCGGTTTTGGCCAGGGACTGCTTTTCTTGAGCATACTTATCCAGTTCTTTCTGAATTTTCGGTTCCAAATCGTTAGTTTCTAGAATGGTCCGATAGGCTGCCGCGGTAATGGCAAAGCCATCAGGCACTCGAATGCCCTTCGATTTCAGGTTCCCAATCAGTTCCCCCAGGGAGGCGTTTTTGCCCCCCACTCGGTCGATATCGCCATTGTTGACAGCATCCAGCCAGAGGACGTATTCGGGATGGGGCATGGGAAGTCTCCAGGGGTGAGTTGAGGGGTAAGGGGTAAGGGGTAAGGGGTAAGGGGTAAGGGGTAAGGGGACAGTTGGGTCTGGATCTGGTTTGACGGGCAGTTTTAGGGCAGTGCCAAGGGAGCGCGGATACTTCTGATCTTATCGGTTGTGCCGGATTGGCGTTGAGGAATATTACACACAATCCCCAAATTGGCGATAATGGCCGAGGAAAGCCCTAGTAACTGAAAAATGGACTCTAAGCCCACCCCACCTGCTGAACCAGCTACTCCTCAGATTCCTTCAAATGCCGCTTCCCCCGCAGAGGAGCAGCTTTCTCGCTGGCAGCGCCTGTGGCAGAGTCAGTGGGGCAACATTAAAGTACTGATCATTGCCCTGGTGGTGGCCCTGACGGTGCGAGTGTTGATTGCCGAGCCCCGGTTCATTCCCTCCAATTCCATGGACCCCACCCTGCACATTGGAGACCGGCTGATTGTGGATAAAATCTCCTACCGCTGGGAAGACCCCCACCGGGGCGACATTGTGGTGTTTATGCCGCCCCCCCAGCTGGCGGAGTTTGGCTACGACCAGAGCCAGGCCTTCATCAAGCGGGTGATTGGGGAACCGGGCCATACGGTGCAGGTCTCCCACGGGCAGGTGCTGCTCGACGGTGCTCCCCTGGAAGAATCTTACATTCTGGAACCGCCCCGGTATGAGATGGTGCCCGTGGCGGTGCCCGAAGGCTATGTGTTTGTCATGGGCGACAACCGCAACGACAGCAACGACTCCCACGTTTGGGGGGTGTTGCCCCAGCAGAACATTATTGGCCGGGCCTGGTTTCGGTTCTGGCCTTTAGATCGACTGGGCAGGGTGAGTAGGCCGTAATGGTGAGACTTTAGACTTAACCTCATCCTCCTCGGACTCCAGATAAGCAAAGGCTTCTTCACGAGAGAGCAGAGGAGTTTCTCTAGCTTCATCCATGGCTTTAGATAAGCAGTAGTCTTCCAGGTTTTCTGCCAGGTCTTCAATCGATGTATAGCGCTCGAAGACCTGGTTTAGACACTTGCGAACTTCTGCACTCTCAGCGAATAGGAAGCTTTGGCCTTCAAAGTGTCCTATTCTACCCTTAGCCTGCAATATCGCCCTGGGGGAGTAGTTTTTTCCATAACTCGATGGGGATGACGACGGCTTTAGTGTTGCCTTCGGAGTCAGACAGGTATTTGATGGGGATGTTAGCCATAAGCACTTGCCTTGAGATACTGCTGGATTAACCTGAATTCGAGAGCCGCTGCAACCAGTAAAATTTTGCTACATCATCCCCTCCAGGGAGGGGCAGGGGTGGGTTAAACCCCTAACGCTCAACCCCCAACGCTGCCCCTAATGCCCCGCCATGAAACGGGTTTCTGGCTCTGGCATCAAGCCATCGGCCACGATGCCAGAGGGCGGCAGCCATCCGACATGATTGAATATTTATTCCGCAGTACCGTTTTTTCGGCGTAGACTTGCCCTGGTCAAGCCTGGTTGCTGTCGTTGTACAAAATCTGCATCACCCGTGACCCTGGCTCGCTCAGGGCGTCTCTGGCAATGGTGGCGACTTCTCCGTGAACCGTGGCTCGATATTCTGCTACGACATCGCCAAAAGCATTGCGTTGAATGGCAACCTGCTGGCCCGGAGACACGCTTTCTCTGACATTGACCAACAGTTCTAAAAAACCTCCGGTGCTGGAACGGATAGTTTCGAACTGGTTGCCGAAAAACGTATTCACATCTTCTGCTGTTTGACCCAGGGCCCCTGGCACAATTTGGTGATGTTTGAGTACATTCAGAGTACCCTCCACCGCCAGAGCAATTTTGGCACCGTCGTAAATGCGGGGGCTACCGATTTCTACCGTCAGGGCAGGAATATTCGCTTCTACCAGGGTGGTCTCTAGTGTTCCCTCTTCCCCCGCATCGTCTTTAATTTGCTCTACGGGAAACAGCTTGGCCATCTGGTGAATATCGGGATAGCTCAGGTCGGCATAAATAAACAGGGTAAAATCGCTGCCGGTAGATACCGTGTGGAAGTCTAGCGCCAGGTCAACGTTGGGCTTGAACAGCCGGTTCCACAGCAGACCGGCATGGCGGGTGGGGGGGTTGTCGCCATGTTCGTCGCCTGGCCAGACCCGGTTAATATCAACGGAGCTACCGCCGCCATAGGCCATGGGCCAGCGGGCCTGGGTCAGCTCCAGTGCTGCTCTAGAAAGCCCCAACACGGCAATGACCGAGCCGGTCATGGTGCTGGGGTCCAGTTCTGCCATGACCCGCTGCACCGTTCTTATAGAACTCAGTTCGTCTCCATGCACTCCGGCCACCAGGGCAATGGTCTTACCGGCCCGTGCCCCCTTGGCAACCATCAGGGGCACATACCAGTGCTGGCCGGTTCCCATTTCAACCCCCTGAAAGTAAAAGCGATAATTTTGGCCGGCAGGCAGATCAGAGCAACACAGCCGGGTAATGACCGGAACTCCCTGAAGAATGTCGCCAGTGTAGGTTGTAGTAGCGGGAGGAGCATCTGGGATGAATGGAGTTGTCATAAACACACGAGAGGGATAAGTAGGTGTTGCCATCGGCCCAGGCGGTTTAATCTGCGGCTGGGAAGGCACCATGACCTACACTACAGGATTTGGGCAGGAAACGGGTTTTGGGTTCGGGAGGTTGGAATGTCGAGGATACCAAAGGCAAAATTTTCGTGACTTACCGCCAAACTGACATTGGCCTGCTGCCAGCCGTAAAGCTGAAACCAGAGCTGCAGATGAGCCTGGAGGGGGTGAACGAAAAAAAGCGCGGAGTGAGGAAAGGGCGTAGTTTCAGATGAGAAACAAACCATCTAGGGACTACACCCATGGAACTAGACTCTCTGATCCAGGAGCATCTGGGCAAGTTGCAAC
>Ga0081526_100037_pt1 | contig 111586 bp, 93 predicted proteins | sample HotLakmasection2_FD_70991 | JGI IMG/M metagenome (GOLD analysis project Ga0081526, IMG submission 70991) | Hypersaline microbial mat communities from Hot Lake, Washington, USA - Section #2 (SPADES assembly) (version 2) | ecosystem: Environmental > Aquatic > Non-marine Saline and Alkaline >... | reverse complement strand
ACATAGTACTGCATTTGCTCACGTTGTTCTGGTGTCATTGATAGGGCCTCAGGTTGCACTAGACTCATTATATTTTCATCTCCTCAGCGGATGACGTGCTCCCATGCTTTTTTACTGTTTGCTTAGGATCGAAAATAAAATAAAACCCGGAATTTTTGATGAGAAGCGCGGCATTGCCGCGCTTCTCATCAAAAATTCTGGGTTTTATTTCGTACGTGATCTTTAGCTTCAAGTCAGGTGGGCAAAACCGTACACATTACCTGTGGAGCAAGGGATGGTTGACCTCTAGAGGAGGCATTTCAAACCGATGCTCCATCGCATGATATAAACTGCACCTCAAGATCGGGGGGAGTGAAATCCCGCATAACTTCCTGATGGTAGAGATAATGTTCCAGGACTCGTTGGGCATCTTTCTCATTGGCAAACCGCAGTTTGACCTTATAGAGAAATGGCAACTCTCGATTATTGGAAACGGGGGCAGGCTCCCATATTTTTAATAACCAATCGGTTCCGGTGTTTGTGATGGTGTATTTCATGAAACTCAGCTCGCAAAAAAACAGAATAGCAAGCGGTTGTTGCACCTCAAACACCAACGAACACAACCAGAAAAATACCTTGCAGGCAAGGGAAATGCTTCTAATCGGGAACGATGGATGCTCAAGAGACAACCCCTTAATGGACAGGACGAGCAACCAAGGCTTCTGTTTATCGCGGACTCTACTCAGCAGGGGGTACTGAGCTGAGGTAAATGTCCATCCAAGAATTCACAGTCTGATATGAAAATTTCAGACGTTTTCCAAACTTTGATGGACAAAGGGATGGACAAATTCGGTAGATGAACCGTCCCAGTCAGTACGACCAGTCGTAACAACCGTCAGACGGATGAAGCTCGAACAAATACTGAATCTCAGGTTCGCCGATTAGCTCCATGCATTCATGATGCCTGCAACCAACGGGCGGCATCCTTGGCGTGGTAGGTCAGAATCATATCCGCCCCAGCCCGCTTGAAGCCTGTAAGCGTTTCCAGGACAACTCGTTCTTCATCAATCCAACCGTTGATGGCAGATGCTTTGACCATCGCGTATTCGCCCGAAACGTTGTAGGCGGCTACGGGTAGATGCGTTGCCTGCTTCACACGCCAAATAATATCCATGTAAGCGAGAGCAGGCTTAACCATGAGCATATCCGCTCCTTCCAGAATGTCAAGCTCAATTTCTTTGAGAGCTTCTTGACCGTTGCCTGGATCCATTTGATAAGTGCGGCGATCGCCAAATTGGGGCGACGAATCCGCTGCATCCCTGAAAGGACCGTAGTAAGCCGAGGCATATTTCGCAGCGTAGGACATGATTGGAATGTCTTGGAAGCCACTCTCATCCAGCCCTGCGCGAATGGCGCTGACAAAGCCATCCATCATCCCCGAAGGCGCAATGATGTCGGCTCCGGCATTTGCCTGGGCAACCGCTGTTTTCTTCAGCAGTTCCAGGGTTGGGTCATTCAGCACCCGTCCTGTTAAGTCCCCAACTTCAAGATACCCACAATGCCCGTGCGATGTGTACTCACAAAGACAGGTATCAACCATCACAATCAAATCGGGGACGGCTTTTTTCACCGCTTCGGTCGCTTTTTGGACGATGCCACAGTCATGCCATGCACCCGTCGCTTCCGTATCCTTATCTTCAGGAATGCCAAACAGAATGATCGCAGGAATACCCAGATCGTAGGTTTCCTTTGCTTCTTCCACAATCTTGTCTATAGACAATTGGTAGACCCCTGGCATCGATCGCACTTCATTCGCGATCCCTTCCCCAGGTACAGCAAACAGCGGGTAGATCAGGTCGTTGGTGGTCAGCACGGTTTCGCGCACCATGCGACGCAACTGGGGATGACTGCGGAGGCGACGGGGACGATGAACTGGAAACATGGCACCAAGAATAAACTCATAATAATAAAGTCTAAAGCTTTGTTTCCACGAAACGGCGGTTGGCACGTTACGTTCTGTGAAATCCCGTCAAGAACGACATACAAGGTTACATTTCGTTAGCAAAAAAAACAAGAATGTTTGGTACGCGCCGCTGGGCGGCGCGTACCAAACATTCTTGTTTTTTACGGCTCGCTCAGCCTTAAGGATTAAAAATTAAATAAAACCTGGAATTTTTGATGAGAAGCGCGGCATTGCCGCGCTTCTCATCAAAAATTCCGGGTTTTATTTCGTACGTGCTCCTAAGGGATCTACGGATTAATAACATCCCAATTTTTGAGAGAGAAGGCTGGCAGAGCCAGCCTTCTCTCTCAAAAATTGGGATGCTATTTTCTTGCAAGTCCCTAAGGGGCAACGATGGGGAGGGTTTCGGGGCGGCATTGGGCGAGGGTGCCGTGCAGATTGACGATGGAGCCGATAACAGCGATCGCCGGAGCCTCAAAGCCTGTTTCCTCAACTTGCTGGGCGATCGTCCCCAACGTACCAATCAGTTCTTCCTGAGCGGGGCGCGTGCCCCAGCGTACCAGCGCGACGGGGGTATCTGCCGACAAGCCACCTGCCTGCAACTCCTGGGAGATATGGGTCAGGTTGTGGATGCCCATGTAGATGACGATGGTTTCGCTGCCCTGGGCGATCGCCCGCCAGTTTACCTGGGGACGGTACTTACCTGCCGCCTCATGCCCCGTCACAAAGGTGACAGAGGAACTGTAGGCACGGTGGGTCAGGGGAATCCCTGCATACGCCGGAGCCGCAATGCCAGCGGTAATTCCTGGCACCACTTCCACAGGAATATTTGCCTGGCGCAAGTCTTCCATCTCTTCGCCGCCCCGCCCAAACACGAAGGGGTCGCCGCCCTTGAGCCGCACCACGACTGCATGGGTTCTGGCTTTCTCAATCAGCAGTTGGGTGGTGTCGGTTTGGATCATAGAGTGCCGCCCTCGCCGCTTGCCAGCGTTGATGCACTCTGCATTGGGGTTACACATTGCGAGAATTTCGGGGCTAACCAGGGCATCGTAAACTACCACATCGGCATGTTCGAGCAAGGTCTTTCCCTTGAGGGTAAACAGACCCGGATCCCCCGGTCCTGCACCGACCAGATAAACCTTACCCACTGTCAGAGTGCCCGTCGTGTTCTGCATCAATCAATGATCCTTGTGGAAAAAGAGAGGAGCGAAGATAAGGACTTGAAAAAGCTATTTTGGGGAGATTTAGGGAACGTTGCCGTGGACATCAGAGGCGATCGCCCTTCCCGATAAATTTATAAAATCCCGGTAATCCGCTAGGAATTGTCGGGTTTAAGTTTACTAACTTTAATCTATTCCCTAGCTGCGAGTCTATGGTGCAAGTCAAGACATCCAGAAATTTGTAGGCTCATTTTGAGACACAAATTTCAGTCAAACTGTTTTGCAATAGCAGATTAGGGCGATCGCAATGATTTGGATCTCGTACTAAAGGCTTATGCCTCACGATGTCTCCTGGTTGAGTCGGACTGGGCATCCGTTGTTATCCAATCCACTATCCACTGAGCGAGGGGGAAGCTCTGGTTTAGGGGCGGCAAACTATGGAAGTGCCGGGCGGGAAAGCGGGTAGCGAGTTCCTGCTGCTGTTGGGCGATCGCATCGGTTATCCCCCCCGAAAACAGAAAGTAGGGAATGATCGTGAATTCCTGGGATGGCTGCTCATTTTGGGAAACCTGGCGCTCAACTTGTTCCCCCAGGCTGGGTTCCACCGACCAGAAAGCGGGGATTGCGCCCAACGCCTCTGCCAGGGCTTCGACCGGGGCGTTGCCTCCCAGACGCCGACTGCCGTGGGACAGCAGAATGCGTGTTCCTTCTTGAGAGGGCAGTGCCGATCGCATCCGCTGGCTGAGTTTGCCATAGCTACCAAAATGGGAGCAAAGTTTGAGGGAAAAGTTGGCTGGGATCTGAGCTTGGGCGATCGCCACCTCTTCAGGAATATCCTCCATCACATGCACTCCCGGCAGGAGGAACAGCGGCAGAATGCACAGCTCGTCATATCCGGCGGCGATCGCCTCCCGTACAACTGCCACAATTTCTTCATGCAGGGGGCGTGGTTGCAATTCGAGGAACGCCGTCGCCACCATCGGCACTGTCGATACCTCCGGCGATTCTGACCAGCGAGAGGCACCCACAGGCAAGAGCCGCGCTGCCGCTGCCAACCCACGGGCAACTTGCTGAGCCAGTAGGGTCAGTTCCTCGGCGGGGCGGGGATCGCGGCTACCGTGGGCAACCAGGAGATAGGCGGAATGCGGCATGAATTCTATAACAAGAAAGATGTAACGAAAAAGCAATAATTTCAGCTTACTGGCAGATAGGAGAATTGGGAGTTCGTGGCGATCGCTCTCCACAAACTCCCAATCAAAGGAATGAACTATGAGGTGTCGTCAGGCATAGCCATAACGCACCCATTGCAGAGGCTAGATACGTTGCGGCTTGCGCCCAACGCCGCCGATCCAGCCTAGTTGCCGTTTGCCAGGGCAAAAGCAGGGGTCAGGCTTTCCCGTGCCAGGAAGTGATCAATGTGGAAGGCGCGATCTTCCGTCTTCATCAGGATTTGTTCGTACAGGTAGCGGGTAGCGCGATCGCCCAAGCTTTCAGCCTGCCCAGCTTGCCGCCGAATTACCTGAATGATGGCTTGCTCTGCTACCAGGTCGTTTTCGAGCATTTGGCGACAGCTAAACCGTCCATCCGCTTCGGGCGTGAAGCAGCATAATTCTGCCAACTTAGAAAAGCTGGCTGCTGGAATTCCACCCAAGCCGTTCAAGCGTTCGCCCAACTCATGCACATGGTCGGCAACATCTCCATAACTTTCGTTGAAGAATTCGTGCAGACCATAAAACTCTGCGCCTTCTACAACAAAGTGATGCTTTTGATACTGCAAATACAGCGCTTGAAAACTAGCAAGGACAACATTGAGTCCTTCGCAAACAGGTACCGTTACATCTTTTTCCAGTGCGACTGGGTTGTCTGCAATGACATCAAACGCTTGCAGCAGGTTTGTCGTTGCGTCCATACGTCCTCCAAGGAGAAATACACCAATAACCGTTGAACTATCGAAAACTATTGAAACTGCCTGAATCTGCGGCTGGAGAAAGACAAATTTGGTTGGCAACTGCCATTTGGCAGGCTTTCGATCGAGTATCCAGAGTTTACTTCAGCCCAGTCTTAAAACTGTGCGCGACAAACTTAAGGATGTTCTAAATCAATCTTTCTTAATCTAGCACTCCTGGCGAGATTAAGAAATATCAAAATGCTGACATTTCCTGTTAGTGACAATCATTTTCAATTCACTAGTTCGTTAGTGAAAATCATTTTCAGCAAATTCACTTCAGCGCCCTGGGGCTCCCAGTTTTAGCCATGAAAAGTTGAGAAGTTCTCCAGGAGTGCTCCACCAAATAAAAACCTTTTTTGGGAAGAAGGTGCGGTGATGCCCTACCTTCTTCCCAAAAAATAATTTTTTGTTTTTTGCTTCGCTTTAAGTGACTTTTTCTTGCGTATACCAGTCTTCCATTGTTAGGTCACTTCCCATTGTCTGCGACTTCAGACTCATCAAATCGTCAATATTTGTTTTGATGGTGTTACAAATTGCATCCAAAGGTAAATCATTCGAATCTCGACCAAAGGGATTTTCAATTTCAATCCCAATTTCTTCAATGCCCAGCAATGTAAAGCTGATGAGAAAGACGATCGCTCCTGTCCAGTAGCCCAAATCTTGCACCAACTGAAATGGCAAGGTAAAGCAGTAAAGCAGAAGTAACTGTTTGAGATGAATGGCATAGGCAAGGGGGATGGGAGTTTTCAGAATCCGTTCACATCCGCCCAAGGAATCAACCAGGTTATTCAATAGCTTTTGCATCCCATCGAGTTGATAAACATTCACCCGCCCCTGGTGAAACTTATGCTGCAAGAAATCGCTGATCCAAAAGGCAATTTGCAGGGGAGGATGGTTCATCATTTGCAATTTCTCGTAATGCGATCGCGACATCAGCGCTGCCAGTTCTTCATTCAACCTTTCGCCACGCAGATGCAGTTTCGTAGCTACAGCAAAGGCAGCAATTAAATAAAGGGCTTCTTCTTTGTCCTGGCGATCGCCCGACTCTTTTTCCTGAACAATATTCCAAATTTGTCGTGCCAAATTGCGCGTGCTATTGACCAGGCCGCCCCATAATTTCCGTCCTTCCCAATAGCGCTCGTAGGCCGTATTTGTCCGAAAGACCAACATCAAACCCAAAACAACATTTGGAATGATGCTGACCAAAACGGGAATGTAGACGGGCAAACCCTGGGTATAAAGCACAGAAATCAGCACCCCAAATAGCCCACAAATTAATGTGCGAGGCAAAATAGCTGGAATCACCGAACCGCGCAACCGAAAAGCAAAACGGAACCAGGGGCGATGTTTGAGCAAAATCATAGGCGGCACGCAATTAAATAGGCGGTACGTAATTAAAAAGAGTACGGATCAAAAATCATTTAGGGCAATGTCCAGGATGTAAGCTGCTCCTATCTAAAGAATGGTCTTGAACAGCTTACCAGCACTGCCTCAACCCATTTCTGTGTTAAGGACAGCGGGCGTCCTCAAAGGGTAATGATTTCTGGGTATGTAGGGATGCCCACATACCCAGAAATCATTACCTCCGTACCACTTCAGGATGGCGATGTGTTCAGGTAAGGGGAGAGCGTGGTGCCGTGCTGGAGGGCGATCGCCCCTCTTTGGCTGTTTCGCTATCGTTTTCAGTGCGTAAACTATTGCCCTGGGCAGAGCATCGTTGGTTATGATGACGATTGGCAATACTACTTCTGTGGATTTTTTGTTGAAACAGTGTATTGAAATGATTTTGTTGAAAGAGTTCTGTTGAACCAGATTTATTGAAGGAATGTTGAAGTAGTTTTGGTGAAGTAGTTTTGGTGAAGCAGTTTTGGTGAAGCAGTTTTGGTGAAGCAGTTTTGATGAAGCAGTTTTGGTGAAGCAGTTTTTGAAAGCTTGCTTCTCGTTGCCTCAAAATCGAGGGGTTGTAGCTGAAAAGGGATAACTGTTCGTGGGGAGATAGCCGCGATCGCACCGATGGAGATATGCTTGGATGCCGCCTTAGCAGGGTAGTATCCCTTCAAGGATGAAAGCGGATCCTTTTATTTTGGGAAGAATAATCTAAAACGAATTAAATTCAGCAGGTTAAGAAAGCGTGTAGAGCGAGGACGCACGGGTGATAAACGGGCAGTATAACAAGAGAAATTGGGAGGAAAGTGACGTGGGTTGGCGAGTGAGGGCAATTCGAGGGGCTACGACGGCGGCAGAAAATTCCGTCGAGGCGATGCGCGAAGCGGTGATGGAGTTATTGGATGAAGTGGAACAGCGCAACTCCATTGATTTTGAGGAAATCGTGAGTGTGACTTTCTCGGTAACACGGGATCTGGATGCGACGTTTCCAGCGGCGATCGCCCGCCAGCGCCCCCAATGGCAGAATGTTCCCCTCCTCGATGTCCAGCAAATGCATGTCGAAGGTAGCCTGGAGCGCTGCATCCGTTTGCTGATTCACATCAATGCGCCCGCTTACGTCGAAATGTACCACGCTTACTTACGAGGGGCAGCGGTGCTCCGCCCCGACCTGAGCATGGCACCCGTCACCTCGCAGCATTAAGTTATCGCTAAGCCAGAACTGCGCAGGACAACTACTTAACCGTCATTCCCGCGAATGCGGGAATCCAGGAGAACCCATGCTTTGACCAATAGGTATTGCCTGGATGCCCATTTGCATGGGCATGACTGGGTTTCGCTACTTTCGTCATTCCCGCGAATGCGGGAATCCAGGAGAACCCATTCTTTGACCAAAAAACATTGCCTGGATGCCCATTTGCATGGGAATGACTGGGTTTTGCTACCTTTCGTCATTCCCGCGAATGCGGGAATCCAGGAGAACCCATGCTTTGAGCTATAGGTATTGCCTGGATGCCCATTTGCATGGGCATGACTGGGTTTCGCTACCTTTCGTCATTCCCGTGAATGCGGGAATCCAGGAGAACCCATGCTTTGAGCTATAGGTATTGCCTGGATGCCCATTTGCATGGGCATGACTGGGTTTCGCTACCTTTCGTCATTCCCGCGAATGCGGGAATCCAGGAGAACCCATGCTTTGAGCTATAGGTATTGCCTGGATGCCCATTTGCATGGGCATGACTGGGTTTCGCTACCTTTCGTCATTCCCGCGAATGCGGGAATCCAGGAGAACCCATGCTTTGACCGATAGGTATTGCCTGGATGCCCATTTGCATGGGCATGACGGGAGATCTACTAGGTGTGGCTGTATTCAGTGACTTCAAAGCAGCGAGAGTTGGTTAGGGTCATCGGTGGCGTCTAGTAGTTGCTCGATGTCGCCCCGACGATACATTTGGGTCTTGGTTCTGCCGCGTCCGACTTCGCGGTGGGGGATACCTGCTGCGGTGAGGCGCGATCGCCCCTTCATCACCGACTCGCCCAGCAACTTCACCGCCTCCTTGAGCGGAATCCATTCCTGGGCAAAGCGTTCGAGCAATGCTGCATCGGGTTCGTTCAGGAGTTCGGTGAACAGGTGGTTGGCGAGGAGCCAGCAGGCGAGGGCATCGGCTTCCGCACGGTGCGATCGCCCTACCTTGAAGCCAAAGTGCCGCACCAGGTTCGGCAAACTGCGCGATGGCAAATCCGCCAGCAACAGACGCGAGAGTTGCACCGTGCAGAGCTGCTCCATTGGGTCGCGGACAAACTCCCAGTCCATCCGCCGAAACTCCGCTTCCAGGAAGCCATAGTCAAAGCTGAGGTTGTGGGCGGTGATGACGCCGCTGTTGAGGGGCGACCAGAACTCTGGCAGTACCTCACGCGCCGGAGCCGCTCGGCTCACCATCGCGCTGGTAATGCCCGTCACCTGCACAATCTTTTCGGGAATCGGGCACTCAGGGTTTACCAGGCTACTCTGCTGGTGAGTGATGCCCTCTGCCAGCGTTCCCTGCACGATCGCAATTTCGGTAATCCGGCTGGCATTGGGATAGGCTCCTGTCGTCTCCAGATCCACCACCGTCAACGGCTGCTGGCTCAACTGCCGATAATGCGCTAGCAACTCCGGCGATCGCATGGCACTGGAAGAAGGTCGTAGAGACATAGGACTATCCTGCTTAATTGAAAATTGCACCACAGAGGCACAGAGGCATAGAGGCACAGAGACACAGAGGATACCGAGTATAAGGGTACTACAAGCTAAGTTTTTCCCTCCGTGCTCCCCGTGCCTCTGTGGTTTTAATCCAAAGCCTTCAAAAAAAATAAGGGAGCCAGCGAACTAACTCCCTTACGGTTTAATCAACTATTGCCATTGGCGAACCTTAGCGGCGACGAGAGCCAGAATGTTCGCGGGTATCGGATGAATTGCGACGGGTAGGTCTGGGTTTGCTACCACCGCCGCGATTGACCCGTGGCTTGGGCTTATCGCTCTGGGGTTCTTCTGCCCAAATTTTCTCAGAACGCATCCAGGCAGGACGGGTCTGGTCATACGCCATTTGCAGCGCTGCTGCCGCGATCGCCCGCATGTCGTACTCTTCGCCTAGCTCAGTCGCAATTGGCAGGAAGGAGGCGAGGCGATCGCCTGCCAGAGCTTCCCGCAACTGGTTTTGTAGGCTTGCCAGGTGCCGCGCTTCGATTTGGGCGCGGGTGGGTACGTCAGCAAATTCCAGCTTTTGGCGAATGTGGTTCTCGATGTCCCGCAGCTTGCGCTTGTCGAAGGGTTGGATCAGGGCGATCGCCCGACCTTCCTTCCCAGCCCGACCGGTTCGCCCGATCCGGTGGACATAGCTTTCGACGGTATCGGGCAGATCATAGTTCACCACATGGCTCAGGTCTTCGACGTGGAGACCCCGTGCCGCGATGTCCGTTGCTACCACCCAGCGTACCTGTCGCTGGCGGAACCGGAGCAACAACCGCTCCCGCTGTGCCTGGCTCAGGTCGCCGTGGTATTCGTCCACGCTGTAACCTGCCGCCTGGAGTTGGCGCGTCAGGTCTGCTGCTGTGCGGCGTGTCCGCACAAAGATCAACGCAGATTCGGGATCTTCCAGTTCCAGGATGGGTTGCAATGCCCGTGCCTTCGTCCAGCCACGGGGAACCATGTAGGCAACCTGGTCAATGCGAGTTGGAGCGGCTTTGGGCTGCTCAATCTGCACAGTGACCGGGCTACGGAGGAACTTCGCCGCCAGTTCTTTGATGGTGGGGTCCATCGTTGCCGAGAAGAAGGCGGTTTGCCGTTCGGCGGGAGCCTGGCTCAAAATCCGTTCCACATCCTGAATAAAGCCCATGTTTAGCATTTCGTCAGCTTCATCCAGTACCAACCAGTTCATCTGGTCGAGCTTCAAGTCGCCCCGGCTCAGCAGGTCGAGCACCCGTCCGGGAGTACCCACCACCACCTGGGAGCCGCGACGGAGCTGTTTGATTTGTCCATCAATGGCTTGCCCGCCATAGACGGCTTGTACCCAGAAGCGGCGATCGCTGTTCAGGTTGCGAATCGACTGATACACCTGCATCGCCAGTTCACGGGTAGGCGTCAGGATCAACGCCTGCACCGCCGGGTTATTAAGATTCACCTGCTCCAGGATGGGCAACGAGAAGGCAGCGGTTTTGCCCGTGCCCGTCTGTGCCAACCCAACCACATCCCGTCCAGACAGGAGATGGGGAATTGCCTGTGCCTGAATTGGCGTGGGGGCATCAAAGCCAAGCTTTTCAAGATGTCGGACGCGCGCCTCAGATAGACCTAGGCTAGTAAACGAAAGAGTCATTCTATCTCCTTAACGGGTTGCAGCAGAGACACGGTTGAGCGCGCCTCGCAATTGTGTCGTTGTATCGGCAACCCGCCCGTGCAAATCATACAGGTCAGCCTCTTCAATGAGGACGGGTACCATCGTTCCCAAGCGAGCGTTGCCCTGGACATACACCAGACCATCGACATCCGGGGAGTACCGAGCCGAACGCCCGATCTTTATCCCTGTGCTTGGGTTTTCTTGCTCAACCAAGACATCCACTACCTTGCCTACTTCCGCCTGGTTTCGCCGAAGCGAAATGGGTTGTTGCGCCGCCATGAGAGCATCGCGCCGCTGATCCATAACCGTCTGAGGCAGTTGATCGGGCAAGGAAAACGCGGGCGTCTCCTCTTCTGGGGAGAAGGTGAATACACCCACATGGTCAAACTCGTGGCGTTGCACGAATTGAACCAGGTGATCGAACTGCGCATCGGTTTCACCGGGGAAGCCCACGATGAAAGTGGTACGCAGCACCGCTTCGGGAATCGCCTCGCGGATCCGATCGAGGATGCGATCGTTGACCTCCGCTTGCCAGGGACGATTCATTGCCCGCAACACATCCGGGTGGGAATGTTGCAGGGGCAAATCTATATAGGGCAGCACGTTCGGGGTCTCGCGAATGGCGGCGATGACCTCCGGCGTCAGCCCGGTGGGATAGGCATAGTGCATCCGAATCCAGGGCACTTCCACCTCACCCAGCGCCCGCAACAGTTGGGCGAGTTGAGGTTTGCCATACAAATCCAAACCATAGTTGGTGGTGATCTGGGAAATCAGGATGATCTCCTGCACCCCTTCCGCCGCCAGTTGGTGCGCCTCGGCGACGATGGACTCAATGGAGCGCGATCGCTGATTCCCCCGCAAGTGCGGAATGATGCAGAAGGCACAGCGATAGTCGCAGCCTTCGGCGACTCGCAGGTAAGCCACACCTTCTGTAGTGGTGCGATAGCGGGGGATCTGCTCATCGGCAATAAATGTAGGGTTTTCGGAAATCTCCTTTACCCGCTCCCCGGTCTCTGCCCGCTGAATCACCTCAGCAATTTTCTGATAATCCCCGGTGCCAACCACGGCAACCGCTTCGGGGATTTCGTCTAACAACTGCTGCTGGAAGTGTTGCGCCATGCAGCCCGTAATTACAATCTTTTTGTTGGACTCTGCCAGTTCCACCAATGTCCGCACAGACTCTTCCCGTGCCGCCTGGATGAAGCTGCAGGTGTTGACAATCACGTAATCCGCCAGTTCTTCGCTGGACTCCACGGGATAGCCCGCCTGCACCAGCAAGCCGAGCATGTGCTCTGTGTCGATACGATTTTTCTCGCAGCCCAAATGGGACACAGCGATCGTTGGTTTGTCTGCCATGAAAATATCTTCAGAATCTTGAATGAGAATCTTGAAACTTATCGTGAAGCTTTCAAAAGGTCTCGGGACTTTAATCTTGGAACGTTAATCTTGGAACCTTAGATTTTTGAACTTTATTTGAACCTTAATGGATGCGTTCAGTTCACATAGATAGAAGTGGAACTATGGGGGGTAAGCAGCCCAGCAAATGCTATGGGTAGATTTGCCTGTTTTGGCGTCCAGCCGCTTAGCTGTTGAAGCACCGATTCGTTAAGTGTATTAAAAAATTCTAGCCATTCGCCTCACATACCTTTCGCTTGCTCAGAGTAACATCCACAGTGTCGTGTCAGAGTCATGTTCAGACCAGCTTGCTCTAAGGGGAGCAAAATCGAATCACTCTTCTAATGTCGCTACGAAACTGTGCAGGCTTAGAGCTTAGCTAAAGATATCTACGAGAGCTTATCTACGAAAGATGCGATCGCCCTTTTCGCCCGCAAGATTCAATCATATCGCGAATCTGTAAAAGATTATTACATAACTACACAAAATCCGTGCGAATTTATGGCGCTTTGCTTTATCCATCGGGTTTCCATCAATTATGAATTCCCATTTGCCTCTGCGAATCTGGAGGAATGGGGTGGCGCGTTCCTGCTAAAGTGTTAAGGATGAATGCGACTTCTTGTGCTTCTTGCAAAGGGGTTGCCCACTTTTGAGTATGAGCCGAGGCTAATCTGGTAGACCTGTGGATCTAAAGCAGATATTTAATGTAGACCGTCCAATTATTGGGGTCGTCCATTTATTACCCCTCCCAACTTCGCCTCGTTGGGCAGGGAGTTTGAAAGCAGTGATTGACCGCGCGGAGCAGGAAGCTGTTGCCCTGGCATCTGGCGGCGTTCACGGACTAATTGTCGAGAATTTCTTTGACGCCCCCTTTCCAAAGGACAATGTTGACCCCGCTGTAATTAGTGCCATGAGCCTGATTGTGCAGCGGTTGATGAACTTGGTGACCGTGCCTGTGGGGATCAATGTGTTGCGAAATGATGCCCGGAGTGCGATGGCGATCGCCAGTTGCGTCAACGCCCAGTTCATCCGGGTCAATGTCCTCACAGGGGTGATGGCGACGGATCAGGGCTTGATCGAAGGGCAGGCGCACCAACTCCTGCGCTATCGCCGGGAGTTGGGCAGCGATGTCAAAATCCTCGCGGATGTGCTGGTGAAGCATGCCCGTCCTCTGGGGTCGCCAAATCTGACGACGGCCGTGCAGGAAACCATTCAGCGGGGATTGGCGGATGGCGTCATCCTCTCCGGTTGGGCGACGGGCAGCCCCCCCAGCCTGGAAGACCTGGAACTCGCCAGCGCCGCCGCCCACGGCACCCCCGTCTTCATTGGCAGCGGAGCCACCTGGGAAAACATTCCCCGCCTCATTCAAGCCGCAGATGGGGTGATTGTCTCCAGTTCGCTGAAGCGGCGCGGCAAGATTGAGCAGCCCATTGATCCCAATCGGGTCAGCCAATTTGTGGAAGCGATGGAGCAGGGCATTGCCAACACCGCGCAGGAATCGAGTTCGCTTCCCTCTTTACCTGTGTCGGAACCGATTTAGGCCATCTCCAGAAAAGAATACCCCCATTTTTTGAGAGAGGGCGCGGCTAAGCTGCGCCCTCTCTCAAAAAATGGGGGTTTATTGCTCAGCTCTGAGCAGTTGAGCGATTGCGAACTTAAGCTGCACCTGCGGCATCCGTCATAGCCGTTGCTTCTTTGCCTTTGTTGGCGGCTAATTTCCCAACTTCCTGATCAATAAAGAACATTCCCTGCCCATCAGTACCAATCAATTTGATTTTGTCGAGAACGCTCTTGAAGAGAAACTCTTCCTGGTGCTGCTCGGCAACGTACCATTGCAGGAATTGCAGGGTGGAATAGTCTGGCTCTGTTGTAGCAAGATGCACGAGGTCATTAATTTTTTTCGTGACCAACTGTTCGTGCTCATAAATTTGCTCGAATAGCTCAGTAAGAGAATTAAATTCAGTCGGTGGAGCCATCATTCCCCCAACGGTGGCAAATGCTCCCGTTTCTTGCACATAGCCAAACAGCCGATGCATATGGGTCATTTCTTCATCGGCATGTTGATGGAGAAATGTCGCACAACCGTCCAGTGCTTTGTAGGCACACCAAGAGCTCATTTGAAGATAGAGATGGGACGAATACATCTCCAGGTTAATTTGATGGTTGAGTTGGTCAGTCATTGCCTTGGACAGCATCATCATTTCTCCCTGACGAAAAGGCTTACAACATTTCTTCTGCATTTCATTTGTATTATCGAACGGGAATGATGAATCCACCTGATTCTTCATACTCTTTTCGATATTTTCAGGCTTTTGAATCTCAAGATTCTTTTAATTTTTCAGGTTTCTCTTAATTTTTTTGGATCAATACTGAAGTTATAAAAAAATGAGAAATTTAACAGGATTTCGCTAGTTTATAGAGTAAATTTTAGCGGCTATGAAATCTTCAAAACCCCTATCTAGCAAGCGTTGTGGTTGTGCCCGCCCTAGTAATAAACCGCCAATTTTCAGGGGAATCACTTAGTTCGTCAAATGATCATCAACCCCATGAAAAAGTCATTTTTGTAATCCCCTTGGCAGAGCGAATTTATGAGGGGCAAGATGGCTACGCGGTGAACCACTTCAACTTTCTTAAAAGCAAGATTCCTCTATTTGCCTTTGTGCGAGTGCAAGATATTGGCTCATTGCTACTTTTGGGTGAATGCCCAAACGCCATCCCAATTTTTGGGAACACCCCGTTCGTGGAGAATTGCGACCCGTTGCAGGTAAAGAACCGCTGTTTTGTCGTTAGGGTTAATGGCAAGGACTTTTTCTAGCCATTCCCGTGCTTCGAGGGGTTGTCCGTGGCGGTAGGCTTCGAGGGCTTTCTCGAACATGGGTAGGGTTTTTTGCTTGAGGAGGCGATCGCTCTCTGGCTCAGCATCAAAGACCTCGTAGACGGCGATCGCCTCGGTGCGTCCTTTGACGATCGCGCGATCGAGGTAGCGGGTGTGGTAGCGTTCGGGATGCTCCAGCTTCTTCAGCACATCCTCGGAGATGACTAGCGGGACGCCATAGTACTTGCTCAGCCCTTCCAGGCGGGCGGTGAGGTTGACGATATCAGAAAGGGTATCCGCTTGCAGGCGGTTTTCTTCGCCCACAATGCCCACCATCACATTACCGATGTGAATTCCAATGCCTACCACAATTGGGCTTTCTCCATTTTTGTGGCGGTCTTCGTTGAAATGTTGGAGGCTTCTTAGCTGGGCAATGCAGGCACTAACAGCCGCATCGGCTCCATCGGGGAAGACTGCCATCATGCCATCGCCAAGGAACTTGACGACGATGCCGTTGTGGTCGCGCACGGGAGGCGAGGCGGTTTCCAGGTAGGCGTTGATGAAGTCGAAGGTTTCCTGGGGTGTGAGTTTTTCGCAAATGCTGGTGAAGGAGCGAATGTCGGTGAACATGATCGCCATTTCCCGGTTCACATGGTCGCCCAGGGCGATGTGGGTGACATCCGGCTTGTCGAGGAATGCCAGGTACTCTTGCGGGAAGAAGCGGGAGAAGGCGTTGCGCTGCACCTCCAGGCGTTTGAAGGAGTCGTGCAGTTGGCCGATCATCTGGTTGAAGGAGTCGGCGAGTTGCCCCACTTCGTCGGAGCGGTTGAGATCGACGGTGCCTTCCCAGTTGCCAGTGGCGATGGTTTTGACGGCAGTATTGAGGCGGAGGATGGGGTAAGTGACCCAGCGGCTCAGCGCAATCCCAAGAGCAATGGCGATCGCCAACGCGACCAGACACAAAGTAATGGTGATGCGGGTATTTGACTGAATATCAGCGGTAAAGTCGGATTCTGGAACGACAACGACGATTAGCCAATCCAGACCAAAGCCGTCGCTGAAGGGGAGCACCTCAAGGAATTGGCGATCGCCCTCCAGGCTAAAGTCGAGTTGGTGCGGCTGGCGAATCTGGTCAAAGGAGCCAAACTCATCGGTGAGATAGTTTGCGGCACTCTGAATGAGTTCGTTGCGGCTGTTGACGGCTTTGAGGAATTGCGGGTTGTCGGGGTCGGAGCTGACCATCACGGGCTCATCCGTTGAGCTGGAGATCAGATTGCCCTGGCGATCGACCACGAAAGCTTCACCGGATTCGCCAATTTCCAAATTGCTGAGGAAGGAGCGAAACTCCTCTGGCAGGACGACATCCGTTGCACAAACCCCCACAAGTTCGCGTCCTGTGCTGTCGTAAACGGGCAGGCTAGCGGTGACATTGGGCAACCCCGTGGCAAAGGCGAGGTATACCTCCGTCCAGACAGGGCGTTCGCTGGCGATCGCCGCTTCAAACCAGGGACGGGTGCGGGCATCATAAATGCGATCGAGCTGGCTGAGACGATGCATCCGGGTGCCGCGCACATCGAGGCTAAAGTTTTCTCGCAAGAATCCGTTGGAGGCGTTGCCGTAGGAAAGCTGGAGTTGCCCCGTATTGGGACGACGCAGCACCCCGAAAAATTCTCCATTTTTGGCGCTGCCACAGTAGACAAAGGCGATCGTCGGATAGATCCGCATTTGCTGAAACAAAATATTTTCACCCCGCGTGGCTCCCACAATGTCCAGATCGCCATAGGTAAAGGCGGTGGCGTTGAGGCGATTGATGGCGTGGGGTGCACTGAAATAGCCCTGCAACTCCCGCTGAATGCGAGCGGTTAGCTCACTCCGCAACTGGGAAGCGAGATCTTGCACGGCTTTTTGACCATTTCGGAAAGAAAGATAGCCAACCAGTCCAACGACACCGATGAGCTGGAGCAGCATCGGCACGGTGAAGATGATCCGCAACGGCAGATTCTTTGTGAGTCGTTGCAGGAGAGGTGGTGGGGACGATGAGTCAGGAGGGCGATCGCTCATAGACGCGAGGAGGGGGCGTGTGGCGGCAGAACGTAGAAGACCCGCATCAGTGGAAGTTCACTCTAATCTTGGCATTTTGTTGGGGAAAATACTGTAATGCCTAAAAAATCTATGGAAAGGGTGGAACTACGGAGGCACAGAGGGCACAGAGGGCACAGAGGGCACAGAGGGAAGAGGCAAATTGGGAGATGTGTCTGAGAATAGAGGTCGAATCTTGAGATTGGGTCATTGATATTTACTCAGCGTTTCCCTCTCTATCCGTAAAAATTCCTCCGTACCCTCCGTGCTCTCCGTGCCTCTGTGGTTTTTCTTAGGATCGAAAATAAAATAAAACCCGGAATGTTTGAAGAGAAGCGCCGCATTGCCGCGCTTCTCTTCAAACATTCCGGGTTTTATTTCGTACGTGATCCTTAGAGAGCGATCGCCTGCCCATCGGCTCTGGGTTCTGAGGCGGCGACGAGGGCGCGTCCGTGGCGCAGGATCATCTGCCCTTTGCCGAAGAACTCCCCGCCGGATTTCACCTGAATGGTGTGCCCGCGATCGCTCAATCCATTGCCTACAAAGCGCGGTACGGACTGTTCCAGCAATACCGTGTTGTCCCTGATGAAGCGCCAACGGGGAGCATCCAGCGCCGCCTGGGGGTTCATGCCATAATCCATCATATTCACCACCATCTGCACATGCCCCTGGGGCTGCATAGGTGCGCCCATCACGCCAAAGGGACCGAGGGGCTGCCCGTCGCGGGTGAGGAAGCCGGGAATGATGGTGTGGAAGGGGCGCTTGCCGGGGGCGTACTGGTTGGGGTGTTGGGGCGAAAGGCGAAAGCCTGCACCGCGATTGTGCAAAGCAATGCCTGTGCCGGGGATCAAAACACCACTGCCAAAGCCCTCAAAGTTCGACTGGATGAGCGACACCATTAACTCGCCATCGGCAGCGACCAGATACACCGTGCCGCCTTTGGGTAGACCGGGTTGAGCCAGGGGAAGGGCAGTGTCGGTAATGAGGGAGCGGCGATCGCCCGCATAGCCCTTATCCAGCATTTGCTCCGCCGAAACCTCCATAAACCGGGGATCGGCAACGTTGCGGTAAGCATCAGCAAACGCCAGTTTCATCGCCTCAATCTGCCAGTGAAAGCTCTCGATAGAGTCGCGGGGATACTTCGCCAGGTCAAACCCTTCCAGGATATTCAGCGCCATCAAAGCGGCGATCCCCTGTCCGTTGGGCGGAATTTCCCAGACCGTTAGCCCCCGGTAGTCGGTGCTGATGGGTGTCACCCAGTCTGCCTGGTGGGTAGCGTAGTCCTCCCGCGTCAGAAAGCCCCCGGTATCGGCGGCAAACTGCACGATGCGTTCCGCCAATTTCCCGGTGTAGAAGCTGTCGCCGCCTGTCTCTGCCAGTTCTCGCAGGGTTGCGGCATGGGCAGGGCTGCGCCAGATCTCGCCGGTTCTGGGTGCGCGATCGCCCCCAAAGAAAACCGACTTGAACGGCTCAAATGCCTTCCCCTCCAGCGACAGGAAATCGGCTTCCGCCCGCTTCCATGCCCGTGCCGTTTCGGGGGAAACGGGATAGCCCTCTTCTGCAAACCGGATGGCGGGTTCAAACAGACGCTCGAAGGGCAGCTTGCCCCAGCGATCGGAGAGCGATCGCCATCCCGAAATGGCTCCCGACACCGTGACAGGCAACCAGCCATAGGTCGGCACCCTCTCCATCCCCTCAAAGGCTGACAGGGAGAGCGCCTGGGGACTCTTGCCGGACGCATTCAGCCCATGCAGCGCCCCGTCCCACACCAGCGCAAAGGCATCGGAGCCAATGCCATTGGAGGTGGGTTCGACGACGGTGAGGGCGATCGCCATTGCTACGGCGGCATCCACCGCATTCCCCCCAGCCAGCAGCATCTCCATCCCCGCCGTCGCTGCCAGGGGTTGACTGGTCGCCACCGCTCCCCGCGTGCCCATCACCACCCGTCGCCCCGATCCGTAGGGGTAAGTGGTTAAACTCTCCGTCAGTGGCGCAAATCCGTTATCACCCATCCTCTAAATCTCCGATTACCCTGCAAATAAGTTTTGCCGCCAGGGACCGGGTCTCTTCAATGGACCCAGTCCCTCAATCTCCTCAAGCTTTTCAAGCCCCAGCGATCGCTCTTCCGAAGATAGTAGGCGATCGCCAACCCTCCCTCTGCTTTCTCCCGTTTTTGTTCACGACTTGGAACGTTATTTTGAAAGCATGGCTATGCAACGCTTTCAAAATAACTCAAGGCGCTCCTAAAGAATGGAAAACGAGAGGTTAGCACCCGCACAGGGGCGCTAACCTCCCAAGTCATGTTTGTTCACGCTTGAAACTGACGATTCTTCCAGCAAAATGGGCGTTTTCTGCAAAGAAAAACCAGATCTGGGGTTATATCCAGATCTGGCTAAGGTGTTCAGGTCATATCAGGTTGAGAAACCTTCAGGTGGTCACTTCTTCTTTTTGAGAAGGGGTGAGAACGACCGCAACGGTTGGGTCTTGAGACAAAGCGGGAACCGCATTGTGAGGACTCATGTTGATGCTACGGTTCGCCGGATCCTGGCAGGCAACCATCGTTTTGACATGCTCTTCCTCATCATCCCGAATGGCGACAAACACATCGTAGAGGTTGTCTACCGCTGGGCGGCGTTCTTCGGGCTTACGAGAGGTTTGGAACTCGTCAAACATATAGAGGTCGCCGTCGCGGTAATACTTCACAGCGATTTCCGGTGCAGGAGCCGCTTTCAATTCCGCTTCGTTTTCGATCAGGTACTTGTTGTAGGTGTTGTAGGCGTGCTCTTCCACCATTTCCATGAAGTGGTACGCCCCACGGGGGTTCACCACGTAGATGCCGACGATGATCCAGTAATACACCAGCGCCGCACTGCGGCTAAGGACGCGATCGATCCAGGCGTTGTCGCCACCCAGGGATTCCATGATCAACAGGTGGTGCAGCTCGTTCCAGGATTCGGCAAAGTGAACCTTGAGCCAGTCGGCTTTGCGCCACAGCCCCAAACTTTCGTAGAGGTGCAGCACGGATAGGTAGGAAAAGTACGGGACGCGGGCAACGGTTTCGAGCACATAGAAGCGGGGAATGGGGCGATCGCGATACACCACATTAATCACGAACACCAAAATGCTGACTAAGAAACGGATCATAAGGAAAACTTCCTATCTCAAGAATCGACTCAATGGGGTGCGATACCGATGACTAATGCGTGAATTGTCGATGAAGAATGCAGGACACTACCAGATTTGAAGCGTATTTCAGACAGCTTTTGTTGGTACGTTGTAAATCATTTATAAAACCTTGCAAACTAATGTTGCCATCTGTTTTACTTCCCTTAACAAGCGGCTTGATAAAAGAAATAATTGGCTTAATTTTCCTGAAATGTCAAAACCTGAAATATCAGGAGAAGATGCAGATTTTAGTTGAGTCGATTTACAGGTAGAATCAAAGGCTATCAAAGAATTTGAGCGATCGCAGTGTTCCTCTTATCCCATTCTATCGAACATCCCAACATCTTGAGGTGGTATCGTTTTGCGTAGCGTTTGGAGAGATTTTGAGTCGGTATTTACATCAACTCTCTGACGCTAACAAGGGTTTCTGGGCGATCGCCGTTTTCCCCTAAATCTCTTCAACTTTCCCTTTCAAAGTTACTAAAAGCTGACGCAAAAATACCTATTTTTACTGCGTATTTGTATTTATTGAACACGACAACGTATTAACAAAAATATCCATATCTATTGAGGAGGATGCAACCCTGCGGACGCCAGCAGACGTCGCAGGTTTACGACGCCTGTGCGGTTGAGCGCCAGTGCTTCTATGGTGGCGCGACCGCAGGGAGTTCGCCCGAACAACTGAATCCCATCGTCGCTCCAGGCAAAATGCTCACTCCAGGTTTGCTCGCGGGGATTGAAGAGCGGTACTGTTTCGCCCGTGAGCGGGTCTGTGTGTTTTGTCCGGGTGAACTTGCGACCGTTGCAGCCAAAACAAGCCCAAGCCAGATTTTCCAGCGTTGTTGCACCACCCAACTGCCGGGGTTGGATGTGATCGATGGTGAAGCTATCGGGCGAGAAAGCGTCTGGGCAACGGCAATATTCGCAAAGCTGCTGCGCCCGTTGAGCCACCTGCTGTCTGAGGCTGGCAGGAACCCGTTCCGACTCAGGCGGCATTGGAGGGATGCGATTGTGCAGAGAATTGCTGGTTTAAGGTCAACAAATCAAGACCTCTGAGCTGAGCAAGTTCTATCAAAGCTTCGAGCCGTTCGACCCGGTGCTGTTCCAGTCGGTCTTCATAGTGAATGAGTTCCTGGTGTTCGGCTTGAGAGAGGTTGCCCCATTCGCTGCGATCGCGCAATTCATTGAGCCACAACGGGTCAGCTTGCGGCAACGGACGTTGAATGATTTCTAGGAGACGCGCTTCTTCGGCATCCACAGCACTTAGGGACGTTGGCTCTGTCAAGACCTCCAACAGTTGAACGACCGCCTCCAGCTTGTTTTGGGGCAGTTGCTCTATCAAAGAAATAGCTCGTTGCCGAATATCGCCAGGAGGCATTAGGAACAATCAATAAGGATTAGTCCAATTCTATCGAGCTAAAACCATCGGTGGCGATGCCTTACACACACTCGCTCAACTCAAACCCTTCCTCCGTGTCCTCTGTGCCTCTGTGGTTCTTTCCTCCGGCTCTTTCCCCTCACACCGTTCCCGCTTCAAAGACGCGACGGATAACATCCTCAATCGGCGGATCGGTGACGGTGAGATCGACAATCTCGAAATTCGCCAACAGCTTAGAGATGGTCTGCGTCAGGGTTTCCTGAGGCACGATGAAGTGGGCAACCTGTCCATCTACGGATTGCAGGTCGCCGTAGGGTTCCAGGTCGGTGGCGGAGCGTCCTGCTGTCAGTTCCACGGTGACTTCTCGGCAGGGGGCAAAGCGCTCCAGCAGTTCGTCTAAGCCGCCATCGTAAATCAGTTGTCCTTTGTAGATCATCAGCACGCGGCGGCAGAGGGCGGTGATGTCTGCCATGTAGTGGCTGGTGAGCAGCACGGTTGCCTGGAAGCGCTGGTTGTACTCCCGCAGGAAGTCGCGCACGCTGCTTTGGGCGTTGACATCCAGCCCCAGGGTGGGTTCGTCCAGAAAGAGGACTTTGGGGTGGTGGAGCAGCGCCGCCAGCAGTTCTGCTTTCATGCGCTCGCCCAGGGAGAGCTTGCGGACGGGTTGGGAGAGTTGCCGCTCCAGGGAGAGCATGTCTGCCAGTTCGCCTACCCGCTGGCGTAGTTCGCGATCGCTCAACCCATACACCGCCGCATTAATCCGCAGGGAATCCATCGTTGGCAAGTCCCACAGCAGTTGTTGCTTCTGCCCCATCACCAGGGTGATTGTGCGCAGAAACCCCGACTCCCGCCGAAAGGGCACATATCCCGCCACCCGCACCTGCCCACTGGAGGGATGGATCAACCCCGTCAGCATCTTCAACGCTGTCGTTTTGCCCGCCCCGTTTGGTCCCAAAAATCCAACAATCTCCCCCGGCTCAATCCCAAAGGACACCTCATTCACAGCGGTGATCGTGCGGTACTGCCGCTTTAGCAGGTGGGTCAAGGTGCCGCGTAAGCCAGGATTTTTGACGGGGACGGTGTAGTGCTTGGTGAGGCGATCGACGGTGATCATTGGGTGGAAGGGTGAAGGGTGAAGGGTGAAGGGTGAAGGGTGGAAGGGTGAAGGGTGAAGGGTGAAGGGTGAAGGGTGAAGGGTGAAGGGTGAAGGGTGAAGGGTGAAGGGTAAAGGGTGAGTTTTGAGTTTTGAATTGTCTTGGTGGTTTTGTGTCTTGGTGGTTCTGTGTCTTGGTGGTTTAGTTATGGGGAGATGGCTTTGGAGCCGTTGCCGTTGCTGTCTTTTTTCTGGGCGGTGATGATGAGTTTATCGCCGATTTGGGGGGAACCGAGTCGTTCCGAGGCGCTGCCGCCTCGGAAGAAGAGTTCCATCCAGCGAATGGGGTTGCCCTGGGGGTCGAGCCAGCCGGAGCTGCCGGGGGAGAAGGCGAGGTTGCCTTCGGGGACTTTGAAGCTGCCGTCGGAGTAGAGGGCGTTGCTGACGCGATCGCCCACTTTCACCAGTACTTTGCTTTCTGGCTCAAACTCGACGGTGTGCGCCGGGATGGTGGTTTTGATATTGCCGTAGCCATCGACCCAGGCGATGCGGTCTTCGGGGAGGTCGGGGAGGTCGGCGGGGTTGAGGGCGTCGCCCAGGAGGCTGAGGTCGTTTTGGGCGATCGCCGCTACGGCTTCGGGGAAGACATCGCGCGATCGAAACTGCGATCCGCCCCGCGACACATTGATGGTTTTCAGCTCCGTCGCCTGGTCTTTGATGAACGAGAGGGTGTATCCGGCATTCACCCCAACTACGGTAATCCCGTTGGGCAGTTTGGCGTAGGTCAATCCTTCTCCTTCGTTGTCCTTTCGGGCTTCGGGATCGTCCTTGCGGGGAGCGCAGTTGTGGTAGATCAGATGGTTTTGGGGTCCGGGATTGAGTCCCAGTTGCGCCACCCAAAATCCTGTGGCGAGGGTGCTGAAGGCGGGCACCGAAAGCCACTGAATCGTGGCACCGGGGAGCATCATCCTTAGGCGTTGGGATACTTCGGCAAAGGACGGATCTGCCGTTCCATAATCGGCAATGAGCGAAATCAGCAGAGGATGAGAGTCCATGAATCAGGCTCCTGAAAAACACCACAAGACAAGGCAGAAAACAGCGAAACGACGCCTATTAACGTGACCATCCCACAATAGAAAAACGATGCCATCACCCAGTAGACTCAGAAGCGACAGCCGTTCTGTGGAGCGATCGCCGCCCCAGCCGTAAACCTATCCAAGCATCATTTCACCAGGGTAATTTCTCCCAGTCTACGGTTTAGCGTCCACCTTTAAAGGTCATCCAGACACGTGACAATGCCCCAGCTTGCTGCTCTCCGCCATTTTTCTACCGCTCCCCTCTGGAAACGCATTCTCGCCTTCCTGGGATTCTTGATCCTGTTTCTCTTGCTGCTCTCGCTGGTCGTGCCCCGTGTCATTCCCAATTCCCTGGCGGCTGGCATTGTGATGACGCTCAGCTTTTACCTGGTGTTTATGGTGTGCTTACGCCTGTGGGGGCGGTCTGTCCATGGGATTCCGGCAGTGTTTCGGTACTACGGACTGGGCTGGAACCGTGCCAACGGGCGGGATTTCCTGGTCGGGCTGGGGCTGGGGCTAGCGATCGTAGCGTTCCTGTTTTACATGCAGGGCTTGGTGGGCTGGCTCCGCTGGCAAATTGATGTTGAAAGAATTCCTGCACTGGTTGCCCAGGGTGCGTTATTGGGGATCTGGATTGGCTTTGCCGAGGAACTGTTGTTTCGGGGCTGGTTGCTGGACGAGATGGGGCGGGATTTGTCCCCCAGCCGTGCGGTCTGGGGTAGCGCCATCATCTTTGCCGTGCTGCATTTCCTCAAACCCCTGGATGTGATTTTGCAAACGCTGCCGCAGTTTGTGGGGCTGATGTTGCTGGGGGTCGTGCTGGCGGTCACCAAGCAGCGCACCCGACAGTTGGGGCTGGCGATTGGGCTGCATGGGGGGCTGGTGTGGGGCTACTACCTGGTGGATGTGGGGGATTGGGTGGAGTATGGCGATCGCATCTCCCCCTGGATTACCGGGATCAACAACAACCCGCTGGCAGGGGCGATCGGGATCATCGCGCTGGTGGTGCTGTGGCAAGCCATGCGCCGCTATCCCCAACCCACTAAAGGCGATCACAATTAAACCTCAAACCCAACATGCTGTGCCGCCAGCTTTGCGGGCGGCACAGCATGTTGGGTTTGAGGTTTAATTAGACCCAGGTACTTATCACAGACAAAGCGCAACGGACAGGTTTAGAATAAGGCAACAACAAAGATAATTAATTTCCGTCGCCCAAAAATCACATTCTGCTCCCACACCCCACTTCAAGTTTTTCCTTTCCAAGTTTTCCCTTACATTTCACCCTTGACGAGCCATGTCGAGCCAACTGGACTCTTACGCTGTTCCCCCTGCCGTTCGCCGTGTCGCCACCTCCTTCCGGCGCGTCGGACAAATTAGCTTCTGGTCGCAAGCTGTGCTGGGTGTGGTTTCAACCATGGTGCTGCTGTTCACCAGCCTATTTCTCAACAACCGCTCTACCGTCACCACCAACCTGCCCAACGTCCCAAATGTTTCGACAGCGACCCAAAGTAACCCAGGTACAGGGTTTGGGCTGCTGCTAACAGGCGGCGGATTGCTGGTTCTTTACGTCAGCATCTACTGGGCGTTTTCCTATATTCGGTTGTCCAGGCAGTTGCAAAACCAAGATTCTGGACGCCGCCCCAAGCGTACCGATGCGTTCAGCAAGCTGCGTCTGGGGCTGATGATTAGCATGGCGGGCATGTTGTTGACGCTTCTGGGGGGCTTTGCGGTCGTGGGAACGCTGGTCGGCAAGTCCTTCCAGGTGAGTGCGGTGTCCGTGTTTGGCGGATTGCCGGATCAGGTGATCAAAGGTTCCGATATTTTTGCGGTGCAGGGTGTGTTTCTGGTGCTGTTGGCGCATTTCATTGCGATCGCCGCCTCCCTCTGGCTCCTCCGAGCCATGAGCCGCCAGTAATCCTTAATGTTTTTTTGTGTGTGGGCGCTGCCCACACACAAAAAACTACCGGAGTTGAGCCGCCGGTAATTTTTAATGATGTTTGTGTGTGGGCGCTGCCCACACACAAAAAAACTACCTTAGTAATGAAAGCTGGCTTTCGGGTGGCTCGAAGCCCAGATGTTTCCATGCGGCATGGGTGGCGACGCGCCCCCGGGGGGTGCGGTTGAGATAGCCAATTTGCAGCAAGTAGGGTTCGTACACCTCCTCGATGGTCTGGGTGTCTTCCCCGGTGGCAGCGGCGATCGTGTCCAACCCAACGGGACCGCCGCCATAGTTTTCGATGATGACGCTGAGCATTCGGCGGTCTGTCCAGTCCAGCCCGCAGGGATCGACATTGAACAGTTCCAGGGCTTCGGCGGCGATCGCCTCATTAATCGCCTCTCCTGCCCGCTTCACCTGCACATAGTCCCGCACCCGCCGCAGCAAGCGGTTGGCGATCCGGGGTGTGCCCCTGGCGCGACGGGCAATCTCCGCCGCACCATCTGGTTGAATGGCTGTGTTGAGAATCTTGGCTGCCCGGAGGACGATTTCGGTGAGTTCGTCGATTTCGTAGAAGCGGAGCCGCTGCACCAAGCCGAAGCGATCGCGCAAGGGCGAGGTCAGCGCCCCCACCCGGGTCGTTGCTCCAACCAGGGTAAAGTCCTGTAGCGGCAGACTGCGGGTGCGGGCACTCTGTCCTTTCCCGATGGTGATGTCGATGCGCGAATCTTCCATCGCGGGGTACAGGATCTCCTCGGTCATTCGCGACAACCGATGGATTTCGTCGATGAACAGCAGATCGCCCGGTTTCAGGTTCACCAGCAAGCCCACAATGTCGCGGGGACGCTCCAGCGCCGGAGCCGTCGTGATTTTGCACTCTACCCCCATCTCCGCTGCCAGAATCAGCGCCATCGTTGTCTTCCCCAGCCCCGGTGGTCCGTAGAGGAGCAGGTGATCCAGCGGCTCCTTACGGGCTTGAGCCGCCTGGATGGCGATCGCCAGCACTTCCTTCAAATCCTTCTGTCCGATATACTCCGTCAACCGTTGGGGGCGCAGGCTTTCCTCCGGCTTGCCCGTATCTTCGGGTTGCCGTTGCGGTTGCAGCAACTCTTCTGACTGCTTGGCGGCGACTTTGTCTACGGCTTTATCCGCTGCCTTATCCACGGCTTTATCCACCGCCTTGTTTCCTCCCTTTGCCTTAGAGGATGCCTTTGCCTCAGAGGATGCCGCCTGCGCCGCCGCATCAGCGTTTTGAGGGTCAGGATTGGAGTCTGCTTTTCGGGATGAAATGATTGCCATGCCGCACACTCAAAGAACTGCCAGAGCTTCCTACTTAGTGAAGGCTAAAAGTGGAAGACTAATAGAATACTAATGCACTATCGTGAAAAGCGCATGGTTGAAACGCCAGGGGCGATCGCCCATCGACTCATCGCCCAGAAGCAAAGACGGCAGTTCTCATGATGGGCTTGAAAGCGAAAGTTCGCGCCCGACGGGTGCAAACTTTCGGCTTTCAAGTCGGAAGATAGCTCGCCATCGGCGAGCTATCTTCCGACTTGATTCCAACAGGAGAATTGCTAAAGCAAAGATGATAGTTTTGGCAGATGAACCGCAATTGGTAACAATGGAAGATGTTGTGAGTTCTGGCTGTTGAGGTTTGGCTTATGATGAATATTTCGGAAACGGTGTCTTTTGAAGAGGCGATCGCCCACACTCAGGCAATCATGAAACAGATGGAGCAGGGGGCGCTGTCGGAAGACGAACTGGAGCAAACCCTGACCCAGTTGGTCGCAACGGAAAATGGAGCGCGGGGCTTCTTCGTCACATACCTTACCGATGAACGCCCGATTGCCGATCAGCCGTCCTCTGCCGTCCTCCACGCCCTCACGACTTCCCCCGAAATTGTGTCGGAGTTGTTGGTGAAAAATCTGGCAATGTCCTCAGCCATGGCGATCGCCCATCGCCGCAACGACAACGAGCAGATGGCACAGGGGTCAGATCGGGTGCGATCGCGCACGACAAACCTAATTGAGCAGTTGAATCTGCCTCAGATCGTCGAAAAGCTCCAACAGCTCAACGAAAGCGCTACCACCGGACAGGGCACTTACCAGGGCTTCCTGGAACGCTGGGGCTACGATGCCGAGCAACGGCAGATTATCGGCGATGTTTCGCAGTCTGCCATGCCATCTTGACCGATTCCCTATGCGGTGGTGGTAAGAAGGTAATGGTTTTGGGTGTATGGGCATCGCCCACACACCCAAAACCATTACCCTTTGAGGGCTACCCCCTATGTCTCTGTTCAACTTTGAAATCAGCGGGGCATGATAGAGATACCGAGACGGCTGAAAAATGACGGAGAAGAAGACAATGGATGGCTTGTTTCAGTGGATTAATCAAGGCATTGTCAATAGCACCTTTCATCCGGTTCAGTCAGCCATTGAGCAATGGCTCCAGGCGCATAGGCTGGTCAATTTCTTCGTTCAGCACCCTCTATGGCTGCTCGGATTATTCTTGATTGTCGTTTTCCTGGTGTCGGGGGCGCTGCGTGCCATCAGTCGCACCAGCGAGAGCCTGTGGATTTTGGTGCTAAAGTTTCCCTTCCGGGTGCTGGGTTGGCTGGGCTTCCAGGGTCTTGCCTGGTGGCGCAAGGGTCGGCGAGATGGGGCGAGCGATCGCCTCCAGATACTCCTCACTCGCCTGGAAACGCTGCGGGAAGAGCAAGACGCCATCCTCGCAGAGGTCAAAACCCTGGTTCAACAGCAACCCCAAAATAAGATGTCCACCAAAAACCCTCCACTGGTCCTCAATAGCACCGTCAATAGCACCGTCAATAGCAGTGGAAGCAAGCCGTTATCATCAGAACGGCTATCCAGCCATGCGGATAAACCGTTTTTCTCCGAAAAAGTATAGCCCTGCCAGCATTAGCCAGTTCAGCAGATGGATGCGTCCGTCGTAGAGCGTCACATCGAAGAGGGCATAGAGCAGGCATCCCAGGAAGCCCAGGAGGTAGGCAAGAAGAATGCCGTTATCGGAGGGGGAGAGGGAGCGACTGAGCCAGATTCGGGTCGCCCGGTAGCAGAGATAACCGACAAATAGCGTGATCAGGGCGGTGAGGATCAGTCCAGTTTCCGTTGCCAGCATCAGCCAGATGTTGTGGGGGTGGAACATTTTGGGATAGTTCACCGGGTCGAAGGTGCGGGCGGGAAAGAGCAGTTTGAAATTACCCAACCCCCACCCCAGCCAGGGGCGTTCTCGAATCAGGTCGAGGGCGATCGCCCAGGTCGCTATTCGGGGGTCGTCCGTCCAGTCGGCGGGGGTGAGCGATCGCCCCCCAATCCCAAACACAGCCGCACTGCCGACGACGATGCCCATACCTGCTAACCCCCCCAGCACCACCTTCAGGTTTGCCCGTGCCAGCATCATTAGCACCACGACTCCCAGTTGGATCAGGGCAACCAGCAAGCCATTGCGGGAACCCGATGTGAAAATGCCAAGGAGACAGGAACCTGTGCCCATCGCTACCCAGAGGAGACGCGATTGCCACCAGGGGGTGGCGTGAGTTGCCTCCGGCTTTCGAGATTGGCTGAGTTCGCTGACCAGCAGCCCCAAGCCTAACCCCAGGAGAATCACCAGGTAGCTGGCAAAGGCATTGGGATGGTCGAAGGTGACCATAGCCCGCCCCCGGTGAGGAGCCAGGCGAATCGCTTCAATCCAGGGAATTTGTTGCCAGGGAGTGGGGAGGAAGGGCGATCGCAGCCAATACTGCACCAAACTTGCCAGGTTGATGGGAATAATCGTAACCACCAGCGCTGTCGCCACCTGCCGCCAATCGTCGATGTGATTGAAGATCAGCGGCACTACGGCAAAAAAGAAGAAGAAGGGCAAAAAATTTCCTAATTGCAAAAAGGCTTCGGGGCGGCTGTTGGCGAAGGCGCAACTCAGGATCATCAAACCTGTGATGCTCAGTAGCGCCCAGCGTACCAGCGGTGAAAGAGCGGCATGTTTTGCCCGGATGCGAGCGATGACCGTCACAACCAGCACACCGAGTAAGCCCAGATAGGAGATATAAGGCAGCACCACCAGGCTGCCGCTTAACCAGAACTGAAGAGACGGCAACGGACGGGGCTTCGTCTCCATCACAGCTAGTAGGCTCCTTCACCCGATACCACCACCCAGAGGGTACGAATTAAAATATACACATCCAGCCAAATAGACCAGTTACGGACATAGTAAGCATCCAGGTTGACGCGCTCTTCATAAGCCAGGTTATTTCGTCCAGAAACCTGCCACAACCCGGTTAAACCCGGAGTGACCTTGGTGAATAACCCAAATTTATCGCCATACTTCTCGACCTCTTCATCCACGATGGGGCGGGGTCCCACCAGGCTCATCTCCCCGCGCAGGATATTCCAAAGTTGTGGAAGCTCATCCAAACTGGTTTGCCGTAAAAAGCGACCGACACGCGTGACACGGGGATCATTCCGCAGCTTTTGATTTTGCACCCAGTCTTCTTTTAAGTCAGGATGCGCTGCCAGATAATCATGCAGGACTTTGTCGGCATTGACGACCATTGAGCGAAATTTCCAGGCTTTGAAATGTTGCCCGTTCTGCCCAATGCGCGTTTGCCCGTAGAAGATGGGACCGGGGGAGTCAATCCGAATTAGGATAGCGATCAGCAGGAAAAGGGGAAAAACGAGTAAACCACCAATCAGCGTAGTCAGGCGATCGATCAAAAATTTGACCAGACGGGGACCGGGAAGCAGCAACTGTTGGCGGATTTCTAACCCCAGCACACCGCCCATATCCTTTGCAACAACCCAAAGGCTTGAAAAACCAAAGAGGTCGGGAATAATCAGCAGGTGAGCGAAGGTTTGCCCGTATTGTTCCAGGAGGCTGAGGAGGCGATCGCGCGGCACTCCAGGCATCGCAACAATGGCGTAGGGAATGTTGCGGGAGCGGGCAATCCTCGGAGCCAACTCCAGCCCGCCCATAACCGGAACCCCCAGCAGGGAGCCATGCTTTTTGGGGTCATCGTCCAGAAAAACAACGGGCTTTAGACCAATGCGAGGGCGGCGTTGCAGCGTTCGCACGAGCATTTCACCTGTTTTTCCTGCGCCCAGAATAATGACCGGATAGCCCCACCATCTCTGGTCAGCAAACAAATAGCGGGTGAACGCACGGCAGGACAGCACTAGGCCGATCGACAGCAACCATGCCATCAAAAAAATGCCACGGGAGTAGAGTTCACCTCCGCCCCGCAAAAAGACTGTAGAACCCAGCACGAAGAAGACCAGGCTTGTAGAAATGCTGACCCGTCGTAGCTCATCAACCGGGCTGATGGCAACACCAGGATAGAGACCCGCAGCGGCATAGGCAACGATAAATAGCCCAGAGAGCGGCAAAAGCTGCCAGTAGAGCGACGAAGACAACTGCCCATTCAACATGAGCCGCACCCAGTAGCTTGCCATTCCAGCAAGACCCAGGGCAAAGAGATCCGCAAATATTGTGATGAGAACCGTGGGCACAGAACGTGTAGACACGCTCAGCGCCGACAGAGTTGGTCGGGATACTCGGTTTAGCTGCATCGGAATCACTACTCCTCACGCTAATACTCTGCCATGTTGTCGGCAGAATTTATCCCATTCATGCTCAACAATTTTTAAAAATTCCTGGCGAAAGCGCTCGGGAGCAAACCGCTCGGCGTTTTGCCGCAACTGTTCACAATCTGTTATCAATCCCCCCGATTCAAAATACTGGACGGCTTCCATCAGCGATTCGACGGTTTGATGGGGAAACAGAATTCCGGTTTTGCCAGGGATGACCGTTTCCGTTGCGCCGCCCTTGCCAAAGGCAATCACAGGCGCACCCGCTGCCTGGGCTTCGACCAGGGTGATGCCAAAGTCCTCTTCTGCGGAAAACACGAAGGCTTTGCACCGTTGCAAATAATCTTCCACGATCGCATCCGGTTGCCGCCCCAGTAATTTCACGTTGGGTTGGGCGATCGCCTTCACCCGCTTCCAGTCGGCTCCATCACCAATCACCACCAGGGGCAAGCCCAGTTGGTTGAACGCCTGCACCGTCAGGTCTACGCGCTTGTAGGGCACAAATCGGGAGACCGTGAGATAAAAGTCGTCGCGATCGCCCCCCGGATGAAAGCGATCGACCGCAACGGGCGGATAGAGCACCTGAGCTTCGCGGCGATAGGTCTTCCAGATGCGCCGTGCCACAAATTGCGAATTTGCCAGAAAGCAATCCACCCGGTTGGCGGTCGCCACATCCCACAGGCGCAGGTAATGGAGGATAGTTTGAGCGGCGATCGCCTTCAACCCTTTCTGCAAATCGGAACCCCGAAGATACTGCTGCTGCAAATCCCAGGCATAGCGGATGGGCGTATGCACATAGCTGATATGCAACTGGTCTGCCCGTGTCAGCACCCCTTTTGCCACTGCATGATTGCTCGACAAAATGACATCGTAGGTAGATAAATCGAACTGCTCCACAGCCATCGGCATCAGGGGCAGATAGGCACGAAACCGCTTCCGGGCAAAGGGCAGATGTTGCAGAAACGAAGTGTTGACTGGACGGTGCTGAATAAACCAGCGCAGGTCATCCGGCAAAAAATCCACCAGGCTAAACAGATCGGCATCGGGAAACAGGCGCAACATCTGCTCACACACCTGCTCCGACCCGGCATAGGTCACCAGCCATTCATGGACAACTGCGGTCTTCATGGGACTACCCGTGGAACACCAGAGAGACGTTTAGAAGCGAATGCGAGACAGCATGGAACGCTGGGGCGACGCGGATTGTTCATCCTGGTCAAGTTCACCCTGGTCAAGTTCACCCTGTTCAAATAGTGGCGCATCCTTCAGTGGGTTGAAGGCAATGGGCAGGGGAAACGCATCCAAAAAGGCTGAGGGCGACCAATCGATAGGCGACCAGTGGCGATCGATCGCCCGCATCAGTACTTTCCAGGGGGTTGGCTCATCCCCCAACTGCCGAAAAATAAACCGTTGTTTCACTCCCATGCCCAGGTAAAAATCCCGCATCCGGTAATCAACAACCCGATTTTTCCTGACCATCGAAACATTCATTCCCCCCCCTGCGGCGTAGGGCATGTAGACACAGGGAATGCCATAGGCTTCTGCCAGTGCCAGCCCATGCAGGCTAGTGCTGGCGATTCGCTTGCAAGCCGTGATGGCTTGAATCCGTGCCTCAATGCTTGCGAGGGTGGGGTCGGTCAGGGTTGTAAAGAGCTTGACCTGCTCTTGCAGGGCGGGGGCAATCCGATAGCGCTTCAGCCGTGGGAGCCGAGGAATCCCCTCCGACTCTCCCGGTTTATACAATTCCGCAACATGCAAAATTACGCCCAGTTCATAACGCTTCTCGGTTGCTGGAGGAAAAATCATGGGCGTGAACCAGACCGGATCGCCGTAAACCTCAGGCACCTCCAAGCCTCGTCGCCGCAGATGATTCGCACTGGCAGGTCCGCGCATCGCATGGACTTCGAACCGGGTGTTGGGGGGCAACTCATAGCGCCCTGGGGCATCCATCACGCCCTTCCACGGGTTCAGTCCCGTTCCCCAAAAGTGGACGGTTCCCCCAGCAAATTTGTGCCCAATAGTGCCAACCGCTGCCATCCGCTCGCGGTTGGACTCGAAGCGGTGGTAGGCGATGGGTAGCCCAGATAGGGCACTAACCACGATAGGGCTGAGGGCATCGCCCAGATTAGCGTAGGGATGCCGGGAAGTTGTGCCTGCCCAGGTCAGGGGCACAACCCAGTCTTCTCCTGCCAGGGGCGGGAGCGTCGTCGCTTTTGCCTGTGCCGGAGCCAGAGGGGCACGGGGATTGAGCAGATTGGTTACATGTTCAACAACAACCCGTTTGTGGAGTCGCTGTAGCGGAGTTTGCATACCAGTGGCGAAGCCTCGGTGAGTCAATGATGAATCTGCGCAATGAGTCTAGGTGTTGACTTTATGGAATGAGTCTCCATGCAATGAGTCTCTATGCAATGAGTCTCTATGCAATGAGTCTCCATGCAATGAGTCTCTATGCAATGAGTCTCTATGCAATGAGTCTCTATGCAATGAGTCTCTATGCAATGAGCCTAAGTGTCGAGTCTAAGGGCAAATGTGAGAGTGCTTCGTTAGAGTAGACTATCATCTAGATTCTGGTTTCATAAGCTACCGGGTTTCCTGGTTGGTAAGACGAACAAACAGGTAGAGTAAAAAGTTCAGAGTTGCAAGAGGCAAAAGCCAAACACATGCTTGGAATTTCAGACGGAATTTCGCGGTTGAGCGATCGCCGAAGCATCGAAAGCTATTGGGATCTTCTGGTTCTTCTCGTCCAAAAAGATCTGAAGGTGCGCTACAAGAAGAATGTGCTGGGCTATCTCTGGTCGATCGCCAGTCCCCTCACCTTCGCCCTGGTCTACTACTTTGCCTTCCAGATTGTGTTGCAAATCCGTGCCGAAGGTTATGCGCTGATTCTGATTTCTGGCTTATTCCCCTGGCAGTGGTTTGCCAACTCACTGGCATCTTCCCCCAACTACTTCATCGCCACCTCCCAAATTCTTCGTAAGGTGCGCTTTCCCCTCAGCATCGTGCCCCTTGCCGCCAATCTCAACAACATGATCCATTTCCTCCTGTCTCTCCCCGTGGTGGTGGTCATGCTGCTGATTTATGACAAAGCGCCCAGTCTGACTTGGCTTTATGGAGTGCCGCTGCTGGTGACGGTGCAACTGGCAATGTTGCATGGCGTCTCCCTGATTCTGTCGTCCCTCAATCTGTTTTTGCGGGACATTGAGCGGGTTGCCCAAATCATTACCCAATTCACCTTCTTCTTCACCCCCATCATTTACACCGTAGATATGCTGCCACCCGAATATCTGCCCTTTTTGCCCCTCAATCCGGCGGCTCCCCTGATGGTGAACTGGCGCTATCTCATTCTGGATGGGAAACTAGATTGGTTCTATTTCCTATGCAGCGTGGGGTATGCCCTGTTATTCTTGGCGCTGGGAACCTGGGTGTTCAACAAGTTATCGTCTCGATTTGCGGAAGTGGCATGAGAGAGCCAATTATTGCATTTGACCAGGTGAGCAAGTCCTATCCGCTCTACCACCATGTACGGGGCATCAAGCATTTGATGTTTAACTTGACCCGCAACATTAAGGAGTTGCAGGCAAGCCAGTACGAAGCACTGCGCGATATCTCCTTCGAGGTTTATGAAGGGGAGCAATTCGGCATCATTGGACACAACGGGGCAGGCAAAAGCACCACTCTGCAACTGATTGCGGGCGTGCTCAAGCCTACTTCCGGGCGAGTGACGGTGCGGGCACGGGTGTCGCCGCTGCTGGCGCTGGGGGCTGGCTTTCACCCCGACCTCACCGGGCGTGAGAACATTATCTTCAACGGCGTACTGATGGGGTTGACCCGGCGCGAGGTGATGAACCGCCTGGATGAAATTGTTGAATTCTCGGAACTGGGAGATTTTGTCGATCGCTCGATCCGCTCCTACTCCAACGGGATGCTGGCACGGTTGGGCTTCTCCGTCGTGGCACACCTCGATCCCCATGTGCTGCTGATCGATGAGGTGCTGGGGGTGGGCGATATTCGCTTCCGGCAGAAGTGCATCGACAAGATGATGGAATTCAAACGCAACGGCGTCACGATGGTGCTGGTGACCCACTCTACCCAAAGTGTGATTCAGTTGTGCGATCGCGCCATGTGGATCCACAACCACAAGGTCAAGATGATTGGCAAATCTAAGCGGGTGGTTGAACGCTACTGCGAAGCTTCGGGTGTTCCCATGCCCAAGAGGGATAGGAACCAGAAGGAAGAAATGCTGGACTATGTGGAGATTGAAGCGCCGACGATTTAGGGAGTGTCGGGTGGTTAGTGCGTTGGTGCGTTGGTGCGCGGATGCGGGCGGTAACTGGCGTTTAATGCGGGTTCTACTGTGAGCTGGCTGGGTTTTTTCGTCTGCGCTCATGGCTTGCTCTTGCTGGTGGTGGGTTTTTCTCCTGGCTTACCCCTTGTCGATGCGTGGGTTAGGATAGGAACAATAAATTTTGTTCTTCCCGTCTGAATGGCTACCGAACAAAGGGAGCCATGTCATTCACACTTACATCAGCGGGTGTATCAGCGGGCGATAGTGCAGGTAGAGGTTCTATGGGCTTATTGGATCGGATTGGGCGAGCTATTCGCGCCACCCTAAATAGCTGGATCAGCAAAGCCGAGGATCCAGAAAAAATCTTGGAACAAGCTGTCATCGACATGCAGGACGACTTGATTCGTCTGCGGCAGGCGGTGGCACAGGCGATCGCCACCCAAAAGCGGAGCGAACGCCAGCAAGCCCAGGCAGAGTCGAGTGCGGCTGAGTGGTACCAGCGGGCACAACTGGCGCTGCAAAAGGGCGAAGAGGATCTGGCACGGGAAGCCCTGACTCGCCGCAAAACTTACCTGGATACTGCCACCAACCTGAAAGAGCAACTCACCCAACAAGCCGCCATCGTCACCCAGATGAAGAAGAACATGGTGACCCTGGAAGGCAAACTGGCGGAGGCGAAGACCCGGAAAGATATGTTTGTGGCACGGGCGCGATCGGCGAAGGCGTCGGAGCAACTAAACGAAATGCTGGGGCGCAACACCACCAACAGTTCTATCGCTGCCTTTGAGCGCATGGAAGAGAAGGTGATGGAGATGGAGGCGCGGTCGGAGGCGATCGCCGAACTCAATGCCAATACCGTCGAAGGTCAGTTTGCGGCGCTGGAAGGCACGGATGTGGATGACGAACTGGCAGCGATGAAGTCCGAACTGATCGGTGGTACTAGCGCAGGCAGCTTACCGGCGGATTCTGGGCGAATGGCTGAAGAGGAAGATCCAGAACTGGCAAAGCTGCGGATGCAAATGGAAGAGGGAAGCTGAAGCGGATTGATTAAGGTTTTGGGTTGATGGTGGGGGTTTGAGCGTCTTAACGTTAAAACGTTGGAACGTTAGAACGGTAAAGCGTTGGATGGCATGTTTTATGCAGCGGTTTCTAACCAGTCGTAGATGCGATCGAGCTGTTCCAAAGTAACCAAGCCATATTGCCAGAGCACCATTGGGAGCGGACCCGGATCCTGCTCGCAGTGGCGCTTGGCGATCGCAATCGAATCGTCTGGCACGTCTAGTTCGTCCCGCAAAAATTGAATCAATTGACCATAGGTTGTTGGGGTCATGAAACTGCCCTCCCCGTTCAGTTATTAAGTTCGTTTGTTATGTCAGAGTGGATGAATGCAGCGCCGACGCCGTAGATACGAGCCGTCTTGTCATTTTGGATGACGAAGTTAAAGCCTGCGTCGCAAAGAGCCACTCTTTTGACCGTCCCAACGCCTTGTTAACTGCCCCCTGCAAGCGGTGGTCTTCCTGTTCTCCAACACGCCTGACAGAGAAGTGCTGGAGAAAAAATTAGAAGACCCTTCGTTGCTCAGACTGGAAGGGGCAGATCGCAAGCTGTCATACCTCCCAGGGGTGTCTGCACATCTTCCCTGGATACCTGCGTCGCACGGCATGGACTCAGAGTAGGAGAAAAGCACCCATTGGCTGTCCGCGTTTGCACGTTATTTTCTATGCCAACGCGTTTATCGCAGCCAGATCTCCCGTGAATTCCGCATCCGGAGAATTCGCCAGACGCTTTGGGGATAAGCTTCACAAAGCTTATTTCTGGGACGTTTCAGCTCAGGCGATCGCCAAGAAAGAATATGCCGATTTTTTGAAAGAGGGCGCAGCTAAGCCGCGCCCTCTTTCAAAAAATCGGCATATTCTTTCTCAGAAATGTCCTTATGCTTGCCGACCTTATGCTTGCCGAGAAGTGCAGTCACGATTCTGGAATCTGCAACACACCGCGCCGCACGACAAATTGGTAGGTCGGAATGGATAGACCCGATGTGCTAAGTTCGACTAGCTCTGCCTTGGCAGCAAGTTCCGTGTTTTGCCGCATCAGCCGCACCATCGCCTGTTGGGTCAGTAAAATCTCGCCGGAGCGTGCCAGGTCTTCTCCCAGTTTGGATGCCAGGTTCATCTCGCTCCCAAACATGTCCTTGCCTTCAATCAGCAGCAAGTCGCCATAGCCAATGCCGATGCCCGCCTGCACGTCTTCCATATCGGGTAATGTAGCATTGACCGCCTGCAAGCCCTGGAGGATGGCGATCGCCCCTTTCACTGCCGTTTCCGCATCGGGAAAGGTGGCGAATAGATTATCGGCTTCCTGCTTTACCAGAGTGCCACCGTGGTCTTTGAGGATGGGATAGGCGATCGCCCGTAAGCGCTGCAACAAGCCCAGGAAATGAACAATGCCGTAGCGCAATGTCAAGCGAGAAAACCCGGCTAAATCGAGCACCAGGACCGCACCCGTAATTCCGAAGCGTTGGTGAATTTGTGCTTCAATTTCTAGCGATCGCTCTGGATGGTCGTTGCGCAACTGTAACAACCGCTCCAATTCTGCTTTTGTATTGGCGGGTTTTGTATTGTCTGGTTTTGTATTGTCTGGTTTCGTATGGTCTGGTTTCGTATGGTCTGCGTCCATGCGTTCAACACTCTGCTCGATGGTTGATTGGGGTAAAACCTATCGATGCACCCATGTCTAAAATCCTACGCCCTGACGCTACAACCATACGACTTTGCACGCTAAGGGATCTGCGGCTTAATAAAATCCCCATTTTTGAGAGAGGGAGCGGCTAAGCGCGCCCTCTCTCAAAAAATGGGGATATTCTTTCTCAGAAATCTCCTAAAGTTGCGATCGCAAGTGCTCAATTAACTTCCGAGCAGGCATTGCCCCCTCTAACCGATCCACGGGCTTGCCTTCCTTGAATAACACCAGGGTTGGCAGAGCATATACCCGGTAGCGGGAGGCAACTTCGGGGTACTTGTCGGTGTTGACTTTGACAATTCGTATCTGAGACTTGAGTTCGCTGTTCACCTCCTGCAACACCTTTGCCATCAGTTGGCAGGGACCGCACCAGGGCGCATAAAAGTCCACCAGGGTCGGCAGGGTGGAGTTTGCAATGAGTTCATCAAAGTTGGTAAATTCCTGTGTCGTTGCCATAGTGACCTCGCACGTTCAGCAGATTAAGCAGATATTTAGCAAATATGGGGGGAGAAACACATACAACTTCAGCGCTGTATGGTTATGTCGCTATATTAATGCGGCGGATGGCGATCGCGATAGATCGTGTAGGGAGAGAATACCGCCCAAGTTTGGTAGGGAAGCGCTTTCGTGGATCGTAGCAAGCCGCTCTGCCAAAACCTTCCCCAAAATGCCGTAGGATGTCTAATGGTCAGTCCCTGGGTAGAGCCATCATCGGCAAATAGGGAGACTGTTGGTTCGCATTGCTCAACGATTTCTTAACGTTTTTTTGGCGAGGGTTTTCTATGATGGCTCCGGCAACCGCTTCACTGGATGGCAAAACGGCTCTGGTTACTGGGGCATCACGAGGCATAGGGAAGGCGATCGCCCTCGCCCTCGCCGCCGTGGGTGCAAAAGTGGCGGTGAACTACGCCCGCTCTGCCGAAGCTGCCGAAGCCGTAGTGAAGGAGATTGCTGACATGGGTGGCGAGGCGATCGCCCTCCAATCCGATGTATCCAAAGCGGACGAAGTGGATGCAATGGTCGCCGCTGTGATGGACAAGTGGGGACAGGTTGATGTGCTGGTGAACAACGCTGGCATCACCCGCGACACGCTGCTGCTGCGGATGAAGCCGGAAGACTGGCAGGCGGTGATCGACCTCAACCTCACCGGGGTCTTCCTCTGCACCCGTGCCGTGAGCAAGATTATGCTGAAGCAGCGATCGGGGCGCATCATCAACATCAGTTCCGTGGTGGGCGAAATGGGGAATGCGGGACAGGCAAACTACAGCGCCGCTAAGGCTGGGGTGATTGGCTTTACGAAGGCGATCGCCAAAGAAGTCGCCCCCCGTGGCATCACCGTCAATGCCGTTGCCCCCGGCTTCATCGCCACCGACATGACCCACGACCTTAAATCCGACGACATCCTCAAGTTCATTCCCCTGGGCAAGTTTGGGCAACCGGAAGATGTAGCGGGACTGGTGCGCTTCCTGGCAGCAGACCCAGCGGCGGGCTATATCACCGGGCAGGTGATGAATGTGGATGGCGGCATGGTGATGGCGTAGTGGAGTTGAAAGGCTAATAAAACCAAGGATCCACGATTGGAACCCCCGTACTGCGGGGGTTCCAATCGTGGATCCTTGGTTTTATTAGTAGTTTTATTTTGTAGGGTTTATGGCGGTGTCACGCATAGCTCCCAGGCTCATCAGGCATTGCTGCAAGAGGGTTTGGTTGAGGGAGTTGTATTTGGTTTGCCCTTCGCGGCGCACCTGGAGGAGGTCGGCTTCGACGAGGGTGCGGGAGTGGTGGCAGAACAGGGCGAGGCTGATGTTGAGCTGAGACGCGATTTCAGATCCGCTCAGTTCGCCTTTGGCAGCTAGCAGTTCCACGATGCGGAGCCGTGTGGGGTCTGCCAACGCCGCAAAGATTTTGGCGCGTTGCTCCGTGGAAAAGGCTTCGGGGGCGATCGCCTCTACTTGAGATTCTGTTTGAGTTAAATCGGTCATCATGCTCAAAACCCAGGGCAAGTCAATGTTGCCGTGGATACCTCTGCTTCCATCATAGGTCGAAAACTGGGCGGCTTTCCGAACACTTTAATACTTAAGCAAGTGCTTGACTATCCTTTGGGGATTGGATACTGTTAGTGAAAGCATTAGTTAAACCATTGTTTAAGTATTAAACCTATGACGACTGAACAACCGTTACTGACTCCCGTTCAGGTTGGGCGCTACTCTCTGCCCAATCGTCTGGTCATGGCTCCCCTCACCCGCAACCGTGCCTCTGCCGACGAACTTGCGCCCCAGGCGATGCACGCCACCTACTATGCCCAGCGTGCCAGTGCCGGGTTGATCCTCACCGAAGCCACCCAAATTTCGCCGCAGGGTATCGGCTATCCCCTCACGCCAGGTATCTACTCCGACGCGCAGGTTACCGCATGGAAAGCGGTGACGGATGCGGTTCATGCCAGGGGTGGGCATATTTTCTTGCAACTGTGGCATGTGGGGCGCATCTCCCATCCGTCGCTGCAACCAGATGGGGCGCTGCCTGTGGCTCCGAGTGCGATCGCCCCGCAAGGGATGGCAAACACCTACAGCGGTGAGCAACCCTTCGTCACTCCCCGCGCCCTGGAACTTGAAGAAATCCCCGGTATCATCGCTGACTACCGCAAAGCCGCTGAGAATGCCCTGGCGGCTGGGTTTGACGGGGTAGAAGTCCACAGTGCAAATGGCTACTTGCTGGATCAATTCCTGCAAGATGGCAGCAACCACCGCACCGACGCCTATGGTGGTTCCATCGAAAACCGCGCCCGACTGTTGTTTGAGGTGCTGGAGACGGTGATTGATGTGTGGGGGAGCGATCGCGTGGGCATTCGCCTATCCCCCAGTGGCACCTTCAACGACATCTCCGACTCGAACCCCAAAGCGCTGTTCAGCTACGTGGTCGAGTCCCTCAACCGCTACAACCTGGCATATTTGCACCTGATCGAGCCGCGCACCGGAAACGATGCGGCAAACCCCGCTCACCCCGATGCCATAGACCTGACCACCGCTTACTTCCGCACCATCTACACAGGAATACTGCTATCCGCAGGGGGCTATACCCAGGAGTCGGGGAATGGGGCGATCGCCGCAGGAGAAACGGATCTGGTCGTGTACGGACGGCTCTATATCTCAAACCCCGACCTGGTCGAGCGCTTCCGGCTGAATGCGCCGCTGAACCCCTATGATCGCAACACCTTCTATGGCGGCGATGAGCGGGGCTACATCGACTATCCCACCCTGGAGATGCAAACCGCTTAATCCAGAAACCTCAACCCTAAAAAGCGTTTCCTCTTCTCTATTCCCCTGCATCCATAGAAAATGTAGGGGAATTTCTATTTTTGCCATGAAAAAATGATTCTGGACAGGATAATTTCTATTGCTCAAAAGATTAGAAATTAATGGATAAAATAATGCTTAATTTTTAGTTTCAATTATGGTTCATTTATAGATCCAAATTTGTAGATCTTAAGGAGAGTTCGAGGGGCTTATTTCTTAAGACGGGTTCAGCTTTGGCATAAGTCGTTCCCTTGATGGATGAAGCGATCGCCGTTTTCTCTTAAATTAAAAAGTGTGAGGAATACAAATTGATGCAGCAAATGTGCAGCAAATGGATACAGCGAAAAGAATTGTGAAGTCCATCGTTCCTTTACCTATCTTTACTCTTCCAGTTTATTAATTGCTCTTCCAGTTTAATTGACTAATTAAAATGAAGAGTTTGATTAGTTTGACTAAGGAGTAAAGAGTTGTCGAAGAATCGTCGAAGTATGCTGCACCACTGACGCTGCACCATTATAGCTAAGCTAATTCAAGAGCTAATTCAAGAGCTATTTCAAGGAATAATACCTATCTCGCTACAAGAAGGAAATTATTCAAGAGTTTAAGTTTCACGAAAAGAATCTCCGCCAAAAGCATTGCTTCGGAGATTCACCGCTGACCGGGTATCCAGAGATCTGACATAGCCTCGGATTGCGGCTTGTGAAGTTAGCACAACCCACAAAAGGGTAAAGAGCCAACAAAGGAGATACTATGAGCTACTCATATCAAAACAAAAAGCATTGGAGCCAGAGGCTACGTTTGCTAGTAGGTTCGTTGACGCTAGGATCAGCCCTGTTGCTTTCTGCTGGTTGCAACAATGTGACTGAGCAAGAAGAGATTCGGGACGGTCAGACGAACGTAACAACGGAAGACCTTGCATCTGAAGACCTGAGTACTGAAGGCACAGGCATTGAAGATGCCGAAACCCTGGTCGGTCAGGAGGTAACGGTTCGTAGCGAAATCGTAGAACAGGTTGATGCCACAAGTTTTACCATTGAAGCCAATGGTGGCGAACCTATTCTAGTCATCGACACCAGCGGCACCTTTGGAATGATCTCCCAAGATATGGACTTTCCTGTACAGGTGACGGGGGAAGTAGCTCGCTTCGTACTGGCTGATGTTGAAAGCGAATATGGATTGGGTCTGGACGAAGCAACCTATGCAGACTTCGAGGAGCGACCTACCATCATCGCAGATTCTTGGGCTTGGGCACCCAGCACCGAGCAGTTGAACGATAATCCCGAACTGTTTGAGAACCAGGTTATTGCTATGGAAGGGAATGTCAGAAATATCTACTCCCCCAGTGCATTCTCACTCTTTGAAGACGGTTGGATTGACGACTACGGCGTGGTTGTCGTTGGTGTTGATGAAAACCTTAAGGCAGATGACAGTGCCCTTCAAGAAGGGGAACAAGTGGTTGTAACAGGTCGAACTGAATCCTTTGATACAGTTGCCTCCCAACCCGAATATGAGCTTGGTCTAACGCCGGATCAGCTAGATGAGTTCCGCGAACGTTACAACCGTCCTGTCATCATTGCAGAGGATATTTACCCCTCTGCCGTTGAATAGGGCTTGTACCACCTTAAAGCCGCATTGAAAAAACGAATTAGCTCGGGTTTTGAAAACCTGAGCGATGCGGTTCCCAAAGATTTGCCTGTCAATAGCCGTTGGCATGGTGAACTGTTGAATTAACGAAAAGGAGATTTATGGCTATTCGAGAGAACGATACACACACTATTCCTGGAAATACGACGCACAGTCGAGCCGTGGGTGTATTCAAAAACCACGAAGATGTTGAGCATGTCATTCGAGCGCTCAAAGACCGCAACTATGACATGAGTCGGGTTTCTCTCCTGGCGCGTCATGTCGATGATGTTGCAGGAGCGGATGAAATCCGTGATGCGGGTAACCGTGACGCTGAAGGCAACGAAGCAAGCGAAGGTGCTGGAATTGGTGCCACAACGGGTACGGTTCTGGGTGGTGTCACCGGATTCCTGATTGGCGTTGGCTTGCTGGCAATTCCCGGTGTAGGTCCCGTGCTGGCAGCCGGTGCAGAAATCGGCGCGTTGGGTTCGACCCTGGCGGGTGCTGGTGTAGGTGCTGCCGCAGGTGGTATTATCGGTGCGCTAGTCGGCTTGGGCATTCCTGAGGAGCGCGCACGAGTTTACGAGAAGCGCGTGAAAGCTGGCGACTATTTGCTGATTATCAGCGGCGAAACTAACGACCTGGAGTGGATTCAGTCCACCATGCGCGATCGCCACGCCGAAGAACTGGAAGTCTTTGGTCCCCGCACCGACAACCGCACCGAGCGGGTTGACACTCGGCGAACTCAAGACTTCAACAAAGAAACGGTAGGTAATCGCAAGACCTACGACATCGACAACGACAGTGAGCCTGAAGTGATTGTGGTTGACAAAACCCACGATAAGCTTCGGTAGGCTTAACTGAAGACAGGAGTGGGCGATCGCCCAACCTCCATCAATACGTCTTCCAGTAGATCTTCAAATAGTTCCTGAATCCAGGAGCAAGTCTACGAAATCCCCCCAAGCGTCTTTTGAGGTGCATGGGGGGGATTTTCTGTGTCGCTTCATTTATAAGGGATGATTGAAGGCTGGGTGGCTGAGTAGCTCAGTGGCATCTTTGGCAGATAGGGGATGGGAGAAGAGATAGCCCTGTCCATACTCGCAGTTGTTGTCTCGCAGGAAAGCGAGTTGTTGGGAGGTTTCGATGCCTTCTGCGACCAGTTTGAGATTGAGCGCCTGACTTAGGGCGGAAATGCCGCTGGTGATTTGTTGCAGGCTGGCATCGGTGCCGACGGCTTGCACAAAGGTGCGATCGATTTTGAGGGTAGTGATGGGAAGTTGGTGCAGGCAGGAGAGGGAGGCGTAGCCTGTACCAAAGTCATCCAGGGCAAAGTGCAGTCCCATGCTCTGCAACTGGTTGAGGGTTTGCAAAATTAAGCCGCTGGTATTGATGAAGGAATGCTCGGTAATTTCGAGTACTAGCTGGTTGGGCTGAATCTGGGTTTCGTGGAAAATATCCTCCACGGCATAGACAAGATTGGGCTTTTCCAGGGCATTTGGGGAGAGGTTGACGCTGACCTGGAGGCTGGGATTGGGGTTGGCGCAATGCTCCATCCAGTGCCGCAGTTGGTAACAGGCTTGGCGCAGCACCCAGGTTTCCACCTCATACATGAAGTGGGAGTTGCGCAACACATCCATGAAGTGAGCGGGGGTGAGGAGTTGATTGGCAGTGGGTTGCCAGCGCAGCAGCACCTCAAATCCAGAAAGGCGGAGGGTTCGCAAATTCACAATGGGCTGGTAATACAGGACAAACTCCTGCTGCTCTAGCGCCTGTTTGAGGGCAGTTTTGAGTTCGATGCGGGCGGTATCTTGCGATCGCATCATCGGCACAAAGATCTCTGTCTGCCCGGAACCCCGACTCTTGGCGCGATACATGGCAATATCGGCATTCTCTAGCAGGGTGGTGTCGCTTTGCCCTTCTGGATTTGGGCTGTGGAGGGCAATGCCAATGCTTACGGTTGCGTCTAGCCGTTGCCCCAAAATGTTGATGGGTTGGGCTACGGTTTGTTGAATCCGTTGGGCAACGGCGATCGCCGCTGCCTCATCTGCCGACTCCAGCAACATGGCAAACTCGTCGCCTCCCAGCCGCGCCACAATATCACCAGGGCGAGTGCAGCTTTGTAACCGTTGTCCGACCTCCACCAACAGCGTGTCGCCTGCCAAGTGACCAAGGGTATCGTTGACTTCCTTGAAGGCATCAATATCCAGGTAAAGCACGGCAAATTCATCTTCCCCCGGTCGTCGAATCTTACGAATCGACTGTTTGAGTTGTTCCAGAAATAGTGCCCGGTTGGGGAGCTGGGTCAGTTGGTCATAAAAGGCTTGCTGGTGCAGGGCAGATTCGGTGCGCTTGCGATCGCTCACATCCAACACTGTGCCAAATAACCGGGTGATGGTGCCATTGGTATCCTGCTCAGCATTGCCAATCACATTGATGTGGCAACTGTATTCAGTATCCGCCTGACAGATTTGCACATCCACATTGAAGGGCGTGCCTGCGGTGCGGGCGACTTCGTAGATCTCCAGGAAACGAGTGCGATCGCTCTCGGTCATCATCGCCAACCAGCTCGTTAAGGAGGGATGGGTTGTGGCAGGATCAACCCCCAAAATCCGAAAGGTTTCCGGTGACCATTGCATCACCTGGGTTGAGACATCCTGTTGCCAACTGCCGATGCGGGCTACCCGTTGCGCCTCTTCTAACTGTTGGCGGGTTCGTTCAAGTTCTAGCTCCGCTTGCTTGCGCTCCGTAATATCGACCACAACCGCCATTAACCCCACCAGCATCCCATTTGCCTCATACAACGGCGAAAAGGTGCAATCAAAGTGCTGGATACCAGACCCATCTGCCAGTTCTGTTGTTAATTCCTGGCGCAGGGTTTCTTGCGTTGTAAGGACTTGCCGCTTCAAGGAAATTAATTCATTTGCCTGCAACTCAGAGGCAAACAAATCATCATCGGTACGCCCAATAATCTGTTCTGAGGTGAACGTTCCGGCAGGATTGTAGATCCAGGTATAGCGCAGGTCGAGATCCTGGGTGAAGACGGTGACGCGGGAGTTTTCCAGGGTTTTGCGGAAAAGGGTTTCGCTGCGTTCTAGCGCTTGCTGGGTGCGGAGGCGATCGCTAATATCTGTACTGATGCCCAGCAGTTGCGCCGGAACACCCTGGGCGTCTCGCCGAAACACCGTATCGCGCTGTTCAAACCAGTGCCAGGTACAATCCCGATGCAAAATCCGCAACTCGTAGCGGCGCACTTCCCCGTCCGCCGCATTCTGCATCGCTTCGTAATGGGTTTGTACAACGGGCAAATCATCCGGATGCACCAGCCGCCCCAGCGCCTGCTCGCCCAAGCGATAGAAATGCTCGGGCGTAAAACCGAGCAGGCGCTCGACTGCATGGTTGACGTAAGAAATACGCCCAGAGGGAATATCAAACAACGTCACAATGTCAGGGGTTGATTCGGTAATTGCCTGAGCAAATGCCCGCTGATCTGCCAGATCTGCCTGAATCTTTTTCAGTTCAGTAATATCGCTGACTGTGATGCCAACTCCCATTTCCCCATTTAGCAGCGGTACTGGATAGTAGGATGCCAGCCAGGTTCGTGTTTCTGTTTCGGCGGCTGGGGTGTTCCCAGCAATCTCAAAGTTATAAACCGCTTCCCCTGTTTTCAGCACTTGTTGCATAGGAGCTTGGAACATGTCGAACAGATGGGGTAGCACTTCTACCGGGGTGCGCCCCAAATGGTCGGCGACGGATACTCCGTTCATGTTTGCCAGGGTCTCGTTCACCAGCAGATACCGCTGGTTTGCGTCCAGCAAACAGAGCCCCACCGGACTGGCGGCATAAATCCTTTCCAGTAACCCATTTGCCTGCTGAAGTTCCTGCTGCACCCGCTTGATGTCGCTGATGTCAACCAGGGTTAGCACTACACCGTCTGGGGTTCCATCGTCCCGACGATAGGGCAGCAGCCGCATCAGGTAGACCGTTTGGCTCAGGCTCTGGGATACTTCCTGCTCAATGGGGAGATGGGTCGTGGCGACCGCTTGAAGCTGCTCCATCAGGTCGGGAACATCGAGAAAATGTGTGAGTTCTGCCAGGGGTCTGCCCACATCGGCAGGGCGCAGGCTGAAGAACTGGGCAGCCGTAGGGGTAAACCGGCGAATATTGAGGGTGTGATCGAGAAACACTACCCCAATAGCCGTGCTGCTGAGCAAATTGCTGATATCGGCGTTGAGTTCGGTTAATTGGCTGATCCGTGCCTGGTTTTCTGCGTTCAGGGTATACAGTTCTTCGTTTAAGGATTGCAGTTCTTCGTTGGTGCTCTGCAATTCCTCGTTAGATGCCAGCAGTTCTTCGTTGGTTGCCTGATATTCTTCGTTCGTGGTTTCCAGTTCTTCAACAGTGCTTTGCAACTGGTCGCGGGTCTGTTGCAGCTCCGCTTCCAGGTCGGCGATATGCTGCACCGCTTCCATTTCTGCCTCAAAGGGCGTACTCAGCGGGGAGGTGGGCAGGGCAGGATCGGGTAGCAGGACGGGGGGAATCCGTTCGAGAAACGCAATCAACACATCCGAGGAGGCATTGCGGGGATCTGCCTGGATAATGTTCAGGTTGATGGTGGTGCCACGGGGTTGATAGTCCGGCAGACTGATTTGGGTGTATGAAATGGGCTGGCGATCGCGCCGAATCCGCAACAGCGCATTGCTGAGGGGCAGTTTCAGTGGCAGGGGCACCATGTCGGTGAGGGTGAGATTGGCTTCATCACTGGGGAAGGTGAGCAGTTGGGCCGTATTGAGGAAAACATGCGCCAGTTGGTTGCGCCCATTCAACAACACGCAGGTGATGGGGCGATCGCCAAACCCTAACCGCAGCACCGCTCCCCAAAAGCGATCGTATTGGGAGGTGGCAGGGCGCGATCGCGGAGCCGGAGCCAACAATGTCAGCGGGGGCTGGCGGGGAAAGCTACTCAGCCCCAGAGCAACATCTGCTGATTTTTGGAATACCTTGAGGCGGGCATTGACCTCACTGTATGCCATGTCGAGGGTTCCCACCCCTTCCGATGCACCCAGCACCAGCAACCCCTGGGGTAGCAAGGAAAAATGCAGTAAGCGCAACACCTGTTGTTGCAGCGAGGGTTGCATATAGATCAAGACATTGCGGCAACAAATCAACCGCATCTGGGAAAACCCCGCATTGCGAATCAGATCATGGGGCGCAAAGACAATCTGATTGCGGAGAAACGCTTTGACCACGAAGGTGCCACCTTCATAGCTGAAGTAGCGCTCTAAAAGGCGATCGGGAACATGGTGGGCAATGGTTTCGGAGTAGATGCCCCGTGAGGCAATTGCCAGTGCTTCTACATCAATGTCCGTCGCAAAAATTTTGATGGGACGGGGCTGATACAGCGCTGCCATTACTTCGTTTGCCACGATCGCCAGGGTATAGGCTTCTTCCCCCGTAGCACAGGCGGCGACCCACATCCGCAGCGGTTGCTCCGGTTGCAGGCTAGCAATGATTTTGGGCAACCCCTCGGTTTCCAAAAACTCCCACAGGTTTGGGTCGCGGAAAAACCGGGTCGAGCCGATGAGCAAGTCCTGCCCCAGCCGTTTTACCTCATCGGGCGATCGCCGCAGTTGTTGGATGTAGTCTTCCAAACTGTTGGCTTTCGACAGGATCAGGCGGTGCAGGATGCGGCGGTTGAGGGTGCCGGGCTTGTATTGCGAAAAATCCAGCCGTTCCTGGTCTTGCAGAATAGACAGAATGCGGTTGAGCAGCAGGGGCGGAATGGCATCGTCTGGACTGTCGGAGGTGGGTGTGAGCGGGGCGGAATAGTTGACGATGGCATGAAGGGTTTGTGCTAGCTCGTCCGGTGGCAACACCTGATCGACCACCCCGGAGGCGATCGCATTTTCGATCATGGTGCTGAACTGCGCGGTTTCGGGGGCTTGCACCAGCGCCAGCCCACCCGCCTGGCTGATGGCACGAAGCCCTTGGGTGCCGTCGCTTCCCGTCCCCGACAGCAAGATGCCGATCAGGCGATCGCGCCCACTGTGCGCCAGGCTCAGGAACAGGTGGTCGATGGGAAACGGAACCCCCTCCGATGGGCGCATCTCCAACCGCAACATCCGCCCTTCCAGCGCAACCCGAAACCCCGCAGGCAGCACAAACACCTGCCCCGGCTCCAGGAGCATTCCTTCCTCGATTGCCCAAACGGGCAACTCGGTGTGCTGCTGCAACAATTCGGGCATCAAACTGGGCACTTCAGGGGATAGATGCTGCACCACGATGAAGGCGGCAACCGTATTAGCAGGAAGCGAGCCGAAAAATACCTCCAGTGGTTGCAATCCCCCCGCAGAAGCACCAATGCCAACAATAAAAAAATCGTCGGGAGTTCCTATTTCGTTGCCGAATTCATTTGCCATAAGGAGATGAAAACACCCGTGTCTCCTGGAAGATAGATTTAACGGCAGATTGATGAGCCGTGCTCTATCAAGCGCACTTGGATCTAGTGTGTAAACAGAAAATACAAAGCCAGAAGATAAGACACAAATTTTAAAGATGACATAACAAAATCGGATTGGGCTTGCCTTGGCGCAAAACTCTTCAACATTTCCCGAAATATCTATCTTTATATTCTGTCGCGGTAGTTAATCGAGAGTCAGTTCTCCCTCCAGGCGTTTCCAGGGTGGCAGTTCCCTTTTATGATTGGAGTTGCGTTGGAACAGGAAGAACAGCTATGAGCCATGCAACCGATCTTGCGACCCTGCTGCGATGGATGGCAGCAGACTATAGCAATCAGGCACAGGCATTTGAAAATCCCCCATTCTTTGCCCATATCCGGGTCTGTATGCGTCCTCTGCCGCTGGAGGTGATGTCTGCACCCAGTCTATTTTTGGAACAAGCCTACGATTTTGCGCTAGACCAGCCCTACCGCTTACGGGTATTGAAATTTTTGCTGGAGGGCGATCGCATCCTCCTGGAAAACTACAAAGTGCAAGATGGCGAGGAGTTTCATGGCGCGTCGCGGAATCCGGCACAGTTGGCGAAACTGACGGGCGATCGTCTGGAAAAGCTCCCTGGTTGCGATATGAACGTAGACTGGACGGGGCATAGCTTTCGGGGCAAGGTTGTGCCAGGGCGGGGCTGCGTCGTTGTCCGCAATGGCAAAACCACCTATCTGGACAACGAATTTGAAATCGACGGAGAAAAACTCATCAGCTATGACCGGGGACGCGATCCCGACACCGATGCCCTGGTTTGGGGTTCCGTCGCTGGACCCTTCGAGTTCACGCCCCGCACTCGCTTTGCCGATGAAGTGATAACCTGACGGTTGTCTCAAAAACTGCGTCAGAGATTTTGCATACCAAATCAGCTTGCCCATCTTTAGATCGGCATTGTCTTTAGATCGGCATTGTCTTTAGATCGGCATTGTCTTTAGATCGGCATTGTCTTTAGATCGGCATTGTCTTTAGATCGGCATTGTCTTTAGATCGGCATTAGATAGAGATCGGCATTGAGGCGATCGGCATTAGGGGGGCAAACAACGCCTTTCAGGAGCATGGCTTAAATTCGCGGTCATTCTTGTAGGATAGGCATCCTGCCTGTCCGGGCGGGAGGGATACCTTGGGCAGGCGAGACGCCCACCCTACGAGTTATGGAATCCATGATTCTTAGCAGAGTAAATTTAGCCCGATAAAAATTTAGCCCGATAAAAGCGATCGCTATTTTTCCAGTTTGTTGTTCGGCTATTCATTGCAGAATAGTCAAACAGATTAAGATCAGTACTTCGAATAGGAAGAGAGGATTTTATGAACCTTCATCCCCAGCTTCAGCAAGCATTGGCTTCCCGCCGTGCGCTCAAGGTCATCAGCGGCTTGATGAACTTTGATGGCGATCGCGTTACAGCCATCGTCCGGGCTGCCGACCAGGGCGGAGCCACCTTTGTGGACATCGCCGCCGACCCCGATCTGGTGCGTCGTGCCAAGCAGGTGAGCCAACTGCCCGTGTGCGTTTCCGCTGTGGAACCCGAGCGCTTTGTCCCCTGCGTTGAGGCAGGAGCCGACCTGATCGAGATTGGTAACTTCGACGCCTTCTACGCCCAGGGACGCCGTTTTGAGGCAGCGGAAGTGCTGGCACTGACCCAGGAAACCCGTGCCCTGCTTCCCCATGTGCTCCTGTCCGTGACCGTGCCCCACATCCTGCCCCTGGATCAGCAAGTGCACCTGGCAGAGGCATTGGTTCAAGCCGGAGCCGACATCATCCAGACCGAAGGTGGCACCAGCAGCCAGCCCACCCACCCTGGCACTTTGGGTCTGGTCGAAAAAGCTGCCCCCACCCTGGCAGCCGCCTACGAAATCTCCCGCGCCGTGGATGTGCCCGTGCTCTGTGCCTCTGGCTTGTCGAGCGTGACCGCGCCTATGGCGATCGCCGCTGGAGCCGCTGGGGTTGGCGTTGGCTCTGCCATCAACCAGCTCAACAGCGAAGTCGCCATGATTGCCGCCGTCCGCTCCCTGGTCGAGTCCCTGGCACAGGCTCAAGCGGTGCGCCTGTAGGGCTGAGAACCGTTTCTAACAGCTTGGGGGTGCTCTATGGGGCATCCCCTTTTTTGGGCTTAGGATCGAAAATAAAATAAAACCCGGAATTTTTTTTGATGAGAAGCGCGGCATTGCCGCGCTTCTCATCAAAAATTCCGGGTTTTATTTCGTACGTGATCCTTAGAACCCGGCAAAGAGGAAGCTGATGCAGAGCAGCACGCCACTCAGGAAGTGGAACCGGATTGCGATGAACTTGCAGTTATGCACCCGCTCTGGCTGGTCGTGGTAGCGGATGGCGTGGCGGCACAGGGCATGGGCGGCAGGCAGGCTACCCAGAATGAGCAGGCTCCAGAGCGGAAACCAGCCAAGTAGTACCGCCAGGGCTGTGAGACCAAAGGTCGTGCCACAAATCCAGGGGAGCAGGTGGGCGCTGCGTCGGGTGCCCAGACGAACGATGGGCGATCGCTTCCCTGCCGCAATATCATCCGCCACCTGGTGGAAGTGGGAGCAGAACAGCACCAGGCTCGTGGTCAAGCCTAAAATAACGGCGGCAGTCATGACCGTCCCCGAAGTAGCGACAGTAAACTCCTGAGCCTGACTGTAATACGCTGCCTCTACCGCCAGAGGACCAAAAGCAAAGAAGCAAAGAATTTCGCCCAAGCCCAAATATCCCAACCGGAAGGGTGGACCCTGGTACATGTAGCCCAGCCCGCAGCAGCCGAGGATGAGCACAAGCACCGTCCAGTCCTGCTGCGCCACGCTAATGGAGAGAATGCCAGCAATGCCCAGGAGCAGAAACAGGTTGGCGATCCAGAAGACCAGGGAGCGATTGCCGGTGAGGTTGACGACGGAATGGTGCTTGTTGCGATCGATTCCCGTCGCCGCATCAAACACATCATTGCTCAAGTTTTCCCAAGCCAAAATCAAAATGGCAGACAGGGTAAAGCTGAAAAAGCGAGCAGGATCAAACAGTTCAGTTTGATAAAAGGCGAGGGCTGTTCCCAGCACAATGGGCATTACTGCCACGCTATACATGGGTGGCTTGATGGCAGCCATCCACAGTTTTTTGGAGGGCGATCGCCCTATTGAGGACGCCGCCGGAACAACGGTGCGAGTCGGCTTAATGGTCATTCCACAACGGATTGTTAAGGCATACTAAAAAGACTGAAATCCTCATTATTCTAAGGCTTCTGGCGTTTCATCCCGAACCCGAAACCCCCTCCAAACTGTAAAGACTTATGACGCATTGTCACGCTTCCCCCGACTATCGCCGTTGTGGATTATGTTACCTGTAGGAGATTGACATCCGCTGAACAGGTTGTGTGAAAAGATTTTGGGGCGATCGTACAGGTCTGCTCGCAAGCAACATTTCTTTTTTTCAGCCTGTCCGTTCAGTTTTCGGTGTCAGCATTGGTTTACTGCTTTGTCAGTATTTTTTGTTCCTTGGCTCTACAAAACCTGAATTAATATCCCTTTTTACCGATCCCCTCTTTTACTCATGCAAGTTCTGCCTCACAAAACGCAGCCGTTTCGCACTAGCAAAACCCTTTACCACCATCTCAAAACCTTTCAGAGCAGCCTCTCGACGCCTTCAACTCTTGTTACTCTCAATTTGGATTTGCCCACGGTTGATCCGCTCTGGGTGGTCGAATGTGCTCTCCATGCTGGCGTTGCTCACTTTTATCTGGAAAATCCCCACACCGAAGAATTCATCGTGGGCATGGATATTGCCGATCGCCAGACAGCAGCGGGAAACCAGCGATTTGCCCAACTGCGCCATTCCCTCGATCGCCACCTCTCCATCCATCCAGCTAACCAGAACCGCCACTACTTCTGTAACTTCACCTTCTTTGACCAGCCTGATACCGACCATCTGGGCTTTGCCCCTGCGGAACTAGTCCTTCCTCGCTGGCAGGTCATACAAAAGGGGCAACGGCAGCGGGCGATCGCCAACCTGTTTCTCTCTCCCCACACCAACCTGGAGCAGCTGACCGACACCCTCTGGCAACAGTACCAGCGCCTCAGCACCGCGCCCCACCTCAACCTCGCCCCCCTCATGCCCAGCCTGCGCCAGCTATGGCAGCGCACCGAACACCAGAACTTCCAGAACTCCGTCGTCAAAGCCCTCCAGGCGATCGAGCAGCAACAGGTGCAAAAACTGGTGCTTGCCCATGCCCTGGATGTGACGGCTCCCCTGCCGCTCAACCTGTCGCAGTCACTACACCATTTGCGCCTGTGTCATCCCCATTGCTATGTCTTCTCCGTTAGCAATGGGCAGGGGCACACCTTCCTGGGAGCCAGCCCCGAAACCCTGCTACATATCGATCGCCAGGAAATGCGAACCGATGCCCTGGCTGGCTCTGCTGCCCGAGGAGCTACCGCTGCCAGCGATGCCCAACTGGCACAGGCACTACTGGATAGCCCCAAAGAGCGGCACGAACATCAAATTGTGGTGGATTTTTTGTGCGATCGCCTCGCCCAACTTCAGATTTGCCCTCACCACGCCCCCTCCCCCCGCATCCTCAAACTCACCAATATCCAGCACCTCTACACTCCCATCACAGGCATCGTACCGTCCCACTGCCATCCTCTGGATATCCTGGCGCACCTGCACCCCACCCCTGCCGTTGCGGGCATTCCGCCCCAGCGTGCCCTCAGCCTGATCCAGCAGCATGAGGCGGTAGGGCGATCGCTCTACGCCGCCCCCATCGGCTGGCTCGACACCCAGGGCAATGCTCAGTTCATCGTTGGCATTCGCTCTGCGCTGCTCAAAGGCAACCAGGCACGGCTCTATGCCGGAGCTGGCATTGTTTCTGGCTCCAACCCAGAGCGCGAAGAAGCAGAAGTGCAACTGAAACTTCAGGCACTCCTGAACGCCCTGGCGTAAGAAGCTTAGAACATGGTCATAAACACAGCCAGTAGGGTGCGCCCTCGCCGGGGGGCACACCCTACTGGCTGTGTTTTGTGGCTACCCTCTTATTGCAGGTTGGGGTAGTTCAAGAAGGAAATAACTGCAAGAGTAGCCGCATATTTACTGAAATATAGAAATATCACATCCATTTCCTATCTCTCTAGCGGAAATACGGAAAATATAAAACCAAATATTACGACTGACGATGAACTTTATAAGAAATTCATCAACAGGCTAATCAAACAAATTGAAGCTACATAAAAAATATCGTGTTTCTTCCTACTTGCTAGTGGCATGAGTAAAAAAATAGACGGACGAATTAAGCATACGGAATGACTTTTTTCAAAATCTAAAATCCCCTTGAACAAAGGATTTGAAGCTGATTAAAGAGAGAATGAAGACGTGAAAGATTCCTCACATACACTTCATTGTTTTCAGCTTCTTTCACCAAACTAGAAGTGCTATGTTCAGAACATGAGCTTTGAAGAACCCCTTTCATCGAACAACTTTATCAAAGTTATCAAACAGAACTAAGTCAAACGTTCAATGCAACTTTAAGTCATTTCAATCCTGGAGTTTTGCATGCCCACCGCTCTAATTTCTGGCATAGGTCTTTGGTATAGAACTTTGGCATAGGTCTTTGGCATAGGTCTTTGGCATAGGTCTTTGGCATAGATTTTTGGCGTAGATAATTCCTGGCATCGCTAACATCCTCTGAGGAGTCTGCATACCCCCCAACCCATGCAAAAAGTCTGGGTTCACCTACCCCCTCCTCCCGGATAGCTTCGCGTCAAAACCAGCCCTCTCTTGCAGCACCCCAGTACGTGCTTCCCTCGCTCCGCTTGCAGACTCCGAACCCTACCCATCCCATTGATTTAGGAAGTCTTAGCCTTTGCTCCTGCCCAATCGTCCTGCCTCCTGACGGTTTTCCGGCATCATCTGGCGATCGCCCTTGCCCAACTCGACTCCATTCCCTATTCCTCTGCCCCCTTTTCCCTCCCCTGCAACGGTTCCTTTTCCTGACCGCAACCATCCAACCTTTCACATTGGCAGACCATGAACTCTAAACCCGTTAAACGGCAATCCTCATCCTCTGAGACTCCTGAAGTTGGGGTCTATGAATGCGAAGTTCACCTGAAGTTTCGCCTCATTGAGGAAAAGCAGGTAGTTGGCGATCGCGACCATCTCCTGGAGACACTGCTGGACGCTGTTGCCTGCGGTGCCGACGACTACCTGGATGATTTGCAGGTCGAGGTCACGGCTGAGGAACTGGCAGAAATTCAAGCTTCCCCCAGAATGCGGCGGCAATTGATCCGTCTCCGCAACTCCCGTGAATTTCTTTAGGGAAAGGCTTTTGGGGCGATCGCAAGCCTCACTTGTTCATCCTCAAGCCACACTACGTAAGTCAGGATTGCACATTCAGCAAAACCCCTATGCAGTGTGGCTTTGACCCATGTTTGGCCATTCATCGGCAAACCTAAAGCCACTGTACCAACAGCTTTTTGCGGGTTTTTGATCAGATATTTGAGCAGATATTTTTCAAAAAGTGTTGACAGATAACATTTGGTTTAGGTACCTTAATAAAAGTCCGAGTCACGCCCCCATCGTCTAGAGGCCTAGGACACCTCCCTTTCACGGAGGCGACGGGGATTCGAATTCCCCTGGGGGTACTCGGAAAAATCAGCGCTAAAGCGCACCTCTTATCTCCACTGCACTTCGTATGCGGTGGAGAAAATTTTTATAGGGGAATTTTTATCCGAGTAATGGACACAACATGATCGCCATTTTTCCAAGAGCTAAGGAGATTTCTGAGAAAGAATATCCCCATTGTTTGAGAGAGGGCGCGGCCTAGCCGCGCCCTCTCTCAAACAATGGGGATATTCTTTTCTAGATCGCCTAAAGCCATAATGGGGCTGAACGCAGTTGGGCTAGTCTAACCAACAGAAAATTGTTAACTTATATGAAGTCGCATCTATGGCTCCATGCTGTGCCGAGGCAGTCGGGCAGAATGCCCTCTTCTTCTACAGGGATGCAATTCTTGGAGGTACAGCCGTCTTTAAGAGCCTTTAAGGGCTATCCAGGGCGAACATCGTCCCTTGCTTACTTCTGGCGCTTTCAGCCAGGCTACGGCTTTCCTGCGGTCATTTGCTTAGTTACCCTGCGGCAGAATTCAGGTTTCCTGATTCCATCGCGCTTCTTGATTCCATCGCTCTTTCATCGCTCTTTCATCGCCCTATGCAACTGCCAAACCTCTCTCGTTGTCTGAACAGAACCATTAGCCTGTTACTGCTGTGGATAGCCGTTTTTGGGATTACCTTCATGCCTACGCCTGTGCTGGCACTAGGTGGTCCACAACCAGCCCTGGAGCAAGCCGCGCCAGACTTCACACTGCCAACCAACACAGGAGATGGTGAAATCTCTCTGGCAGATTATCGGGGGCAATGGGTGGTTATCTATTTCTACCCGCAGGATTTTACATCGGGTTGCACCCTCGAAGCCCAGCGGTTTCAGCGCGATCTTCCCAAATATCGCGATCGCAATACTCAAATTTTGGGCATCAGTGTAGACGATGTAACCTCCCACGCCGAGTTTTGCGATGCGGAGGGGTTGCGCTTCCCGCTGCTCTCGGATGTTACAGGCACGGTTAGCCAGGCGTATGGTTCGTACCTCACTGGGCGATCGCTCCGCCACACCTATATCGTTGATCCCGATGGCATTCTGCGGGCAACATTTCTTGGTGTCCGTCCTGCTATTCACAGTGCCGAAGTACTGGCTACGCTCGATCAGCTACAAGGGGCGTAAACTTAATAGCCACTCAACGCCATGAGCAGGCAGGTGTGACTAAGGATCGAAAATAAAATAAAACCCGGAATTTTTGAAGAGAAGCGCGGCATTGCCGCGCTTCTCTTCAAAAATTCCGGGTTTTATTTCGTACGTGATCCTAAGTACAGGTCACCGTAAAAGGGGTACGGAAATCAAGCCGCTTCGGATGCCGTGATGTTCGCCTCGCATTTTGCCATCACCTTCGCCACCGACTTGGTCGTCCAGTGGAAGGGATGAGCATAGGTGTTCCACTCCTCAATAAAGGCTTGTAGACGTTCGGCTAAAACCGCCTTGTCCTTGAAGTTGGGTAAGTTCAGCCGTTTGCGTTGCAGAATGCTAAACCATTGTTCGACTTGATTCATCCAAGAGCAATGCACGGGGGGAAAGTGAAAGATAAAGCGTGGGTGCTTGGCTAACCATGCTTGAACTTGCTTCCCCCGGTGCATCGGGAGATTGTCTAAAACGATATGGATGTGGGTCACCGCTGCTGGAATTTGCCGGTTCAGGTCTTCCAAAAACGCGATTAACTCCACTTGACGTTTGCGCTCAAAGGTTTGTCCCCAGACCTGACCGGTACGCGTGTCAAAGGCGGCAAACAAATTTAAGGCTCCTTTGCGCTCGTATTCATGCTCGATTCGGATGGGGGTCTTTTCTTGGGGCGGTAAGGTTGGCGCTTTGCGGGGACGTGGTTGCAAGGAGGTTTTCTCGTCCAGGCAAATGACCCGTTCATGAGGTTGGAGTTCGCGGGTGTACAGTTCACTGATCTCCGCAATGGCTTTGGCAAAGGCGCTATCTCGGGGTACTTTAGGCGATAGCCACAAGTGATGCCGCCAGGGTTTGAGGTGGTGGTGTTTGAGAATCCGACGCACCGTTGAGGCTGAAATGCTCCCCACCACTCCGGCGGTGACCAGTTGCCGAGCTAATTCGGTACAATCCCACTGACACAGAGAGCGACCTTGGCTAGCAGGCAATTCACACGCAAGTTTGACCAAATACAACGCCACTTGAGGGGGAAAAAACCGGGGGTCTGCCCGGTCTTGCTCGATCCTTCAATCCGTCAATGCCCTCGGCAATAAAGCGTCGGGCCCACTTGCGCAAATGCCGCTCGCCAAGGGCAACCCGTTGAGCCGTATGGCTGAAGGGTTGACCCTCTGATAACAGCAGAATGGCACGGGCACGTTTGGCCAGCCCGACTGGCGTTTTTTGTCGTCGCAGCCAGCCTTTGAGGATTTTCCTTTGTTCATCCGTTACCGTGATTTTGATACTGGAAGTTCGTCCACGCATAGTCCACCCAAATTCTTTCAGGTTAATCCTAGCGATTTCCGACCCCTACTTGCGATGAGCTGTACTAAGCCGCACCTGCCTGCTCATGGCTATATCGCATCCCTACAAAGATTTATGCAGAGATCTGGGCAGAAAACTGCCGGAAGATTATTTTGTCGAGCTTTTCAAGTCACGATTTAGCAACATTTCGCGCTTTTCTAGCTCCGTTGCCCACTTCTCAAGCTTTTTCCGCTCTTCGTGAATACTTTCTTCGAGCTGCTGCATTTGCTCTTGCCGCGCCTCAATTTCCAAATCTCGGCGGGCGAGTTCCTGGCTCCTCAAGGTAAGGGATTGTCGCCACTGTTCTGCCCGCTCTGCTTCATCGCGCAACTGAGCAGGCGACACCCCAACCGACAAATATTCGTTTAAGAAGCCGAGCAACCAGCCCGTAGCTTCTTCAATGTGCTCAATTTTTTTAGAACCTGAGAGATGAACTTTGAGGAGGACGTTCTTTTCGTAGGCGATCGCTTCACTGGTCATCAGATAGCTCTCTTCAGGCAAAGGCACCCAAGCATGGTCAGCCTTTTCAACGGCGAGCAGCTTGAGCTTCGCCAGACCATCAGGGTTTTTGCCAATAACTTGAGCTAAATACAGCATCGAACGATGACAGGGTTAGGATGCGCTCTAAAACGACAAGTATATCCTTCGTTTACATCTATCTAATACAAGATGGGAAGGATATTTATATAAAGATTTTGTGGCTTTTTCTACGGAAAAACTCTGAGGAAAAAGCCAAACCAATTAACGCTACCGAAAAATGGAAGATATGTGAGGGAGGGTTTCACCCTACACCACCTGCACCGGGGAACTAACTAAAGGATGCTTGCCACAAGCAAGCACAAATCGGCAACTTACCGAAGATTTTTCTGGCGATCGCGCAGAATCTCTGCCTTCATTTGCGCCTCTTCCAAAGCTGTCCGTGCCCCTTCAACGACATCTGCCGGAGCGCGATTGACAAAGCCTTCATTGGAAAGGCGAGCGGTCAGAGACTTTACCTCTTCCTCCACTTTACCTAAATCTCGCTCGATCTTGGCGCGCAGAGCGGTGATGTCAGCAAAACCTTCCAGGGGAACCAGCACTTGCACCGTGCCAACTACCCCGACAAACATTTGAGGAGCGGCTTCGGCGGCTTCGGTTGTTGTGCTGCTGGCGGCAAGCTGTGCGGTTTCGCGTTCCTGCTTTTGGGCTTGCAGCCGCGCGGTGGCAGGCGCGGTGAGAGCTTCTATCTTGCCCAACAACTCCTCGCGCCCTTCCGCAAACACCAAATACCGCAGCGAGAACCACAGGAACGCGCCAATTCCGATGGTCTCCAGCAGGGGCGTCAGAATCACCAGCCGATGAATCGTGTGAATCACTGAGATGGTGACTTTAATGGAGAGGATGGTCGCGACAATCAGACCTAGGCTCACAACGGGGCGGCGATACTTGGCGAGGCGCGACGGACGCAGCGCACCAAACACCTTCAGGACTTGTGACAGGGCTTCCTTTTGGGTGATCGCGGTGCTCTCGGTCGGCTCCGTTTCGTCAATGGTCAAGTCCTCAACCCTTGCCAGGTCTTTGATGTAGTCTTGCCCGGTGGAAAGAATTAGTCGCTCTTTCAAGCTGTCACTCTTGAGGATGGTACGGATGCGGGCAGAGGGCTTGATTTCGGCCTCGGCTCGGAGGTTGCGAACCGTGCGGATGGTACCAATCAGCAGGTTGAACTGCTCCTCCAGATTTAGGTTGATAAGTGTTTCATCGGCTTCAGGATAGCTTTGCAGCGCCAGCACCTGCTTCTTATCAGCCTGGGTCAGGGTTTGCCACAGTTCTTCGGTGATGTGGGGCATGAAGGGGTGGAGCAGGCGCAGAGTGCCCTCCAGCACATGGGCAAGGGTTTGCTGAGCCACCTTGCGGGTGGGTGCGTCCGTTTGCTGGAGCCGCGACTTCACCAGCTCGATGTACCAGTCGCAGAAGTCGCCCCAGATGAACTCGTATAGCCCCTTCGCCGCTTCGCCCATGCCAAACTTGTCGAGGTCTTCGCGGGTCTGCTTCACCACCTGGTTGTAGCGAGAGAGAATCCAGCGATCGGCCAGCTCCAGATTTTGAACATTGGGTTCGCCCAGTTGTTCTGGAGTTTGCCCGTTCAGGTTCATCAACACAAAGCGGGAGGCGTTCCACAGCTTGTTGGTGAAGTTGCGGGAGGCTTCCACGGACTCCGATTCATCCGTCTTGCGGTTGTAGGCGAGACGAATGTCTTGCCCGGCTCCGGCTACTTCTCGAATCAGGGTGTAGCGCAGGGCGTCGGTGCCATACTTGTTAATCAGCAGCAACGGGTCGATGCCATTGTTCGAGGACTTCGACATCTTCTTGTTGTTCTCATCCCGTACCAGCCCGTGGATGTAGACGGATTGGAAGGGCATTTGATTGGTGAAGTGCCCTGCCATCATGGTCATCCGGGCGACCCAGAAGAAGATGATGTCGAACCCGGTCACCAGGGTGGTGGTGGGGTAGTAGGTTGCGAGATCCGCCGTCTGGTCGGGCCAGCCCATTGTGGAAAAGGGCCACAGACCTGAGGAGAACCAGGTATCGAGCACATCGGGGTCTTGCTGAATCTCGACGGATTCGCCAAATTGCTCCACCAGTTGCTTGCGGGCGTCTTCCTCCCTTTCCGCCACCACGAAGGGGGTGTTGTCGCTGATGCTGCCGCCTGTCTCGCTGACGGCATACCAGGCGGGGATTTGATGCCCCCACCAGAGTTGGCGGGAAATACACCAGTCGCGCAGGCTAACGAGCCAGTCGCGGTAGACCTTGGTCCAGCGTTCGGGTACGAAGACGGGTTCGTCTTTGTTATCGAGGAAGTCGAGGGCTTTGTCAGCCAGGGGGCGAATTTTGACGAACCACTGGGTGGAGAGCAGCGGCTCGACGGGGACTTTGCCGCGATCGCTGTAGGGCACCGAATGCTTATAATCCTCAACGCGCACCAGGAAACCTTCAGAATCGAGACGTTCGACTACCTGCTTGCGGGCATCGAAGCGATCGAGTCCCTGGAACTCCGATGCAACGTTTTCGTTCAGGGTGCCGTCCTTGTTGAGGATGTTGATGAAGGGCAGGTCGTGGCGCTTGCCCATCTCGAAGTCGTTGGGGTCGTGAGCCGGGGTAACTTTCACGCAGCCCGTTCCAAAGCTGGCGTCCACATATTCATCGGCGATGATTGGGATTTCGCGCTGCATGATGGGCAGCATCAGGGTTTTGCCCACCAGGTCTTTGTAGCGATCGTCGTCGGGGTTCACGGCAACGGCGGTATCCCCCAGCATGGTTTCGGGGCGGGTCGTCGCTACTTCCACAAAGCCGGAGCCGTCCGTCAGGGGATAGCGGAAATGCCAGAGGTTGCCGTCTACTTCGCGGCTTTCCACCTCCAGGTCAGACACCGCAGACTGGCTGGCGGGGCACCAGTTCACCATATATTTGCCGCGATAAATCAGCCCTTCGTTGTAGAGCTGGTTGAAGGCGTAGAGTACGGCGCGGGACAGCCCCTCATCCATCGTGAAGCGCTCGCGGCTCCAGTCGGCGGAAACTCCCAGGCGGCGCAACTGGTTGATGATGGTGCTGCCGGACTCCTCTTTCCATTCCCACGCCCGCTCCAGGAAGGCTTCGCGCCCGACATCCTGGCGAGTTTTGCCCTGGCTGCGGAGTTCTCGCTCCAGGATGGTTTGCACGGCGATGCTGGCGTGGTCGGTTCCCGGCAACCACAGGGTGTTGCGTCCCTTCATGCGGTTGTAGCGCACCAGGGTGTCGATCAGGGCGTTCTCGAAGGCGTGCCCCATGTGGAGGCTGCCCGTCACGTTGGGGGGCGGAATGACCACGCAGAAAGGCTCTCCCTTGGCGTTGGGGTCCGCTTTGAATACCTGCTGCTCTTCCCAAAACGTTTGCCATTTGCCTTCGGTTTCGGCGGGGTTGTATTGGCTGGGGAGGGTGGAAAGGGTTGCCGTCATCGGAGTTATGCCTGAAATGCGACGTGAAAAGTCATCTCAGGATTTGCCCTGAGAAGTTACTTAGATTTTGCCACGTCAAGCTATCGGTTGGGATGTTTGCTTTGACTTGAAGGGAGAGAACCTTTGTTTGAAGCAGAAAATCTATCCCTTTTAGATTCTTTAAGGATTGAAAATAAAATAAAACCCGGAATTTTTGATGAGAAGCGCGGCATTGCCGCGCTTCTCATCAAAAATTCCGGGTTTTATTTCGTACGTGATCCTAAGAACAAGTAGAAGGAAGGGCAATAGAGGATTATGCCTTGATGGGGCGATCGCCCCACTTCTCCTCCCCGCAAGCATTTCACCTGATCAACGCAGACAAACACCTTGCCGATTGGAAGGGAAACGGGTCAGCGTTGGATAGGGACATCGCTTTCTCCCAACCCAAAAATCCCATTGGTGCAAAAACCTTACGGACACGTTTTAACCTGGTTCTGATTAACCTGGTTCTGATTAACCTGGTTCTGATTGAATCAGATACCCGCAACGGTGCTCACCATTTGCCAGCCAGTGCGTCCGCTCGACTTTGCAATCGTGGAGTGCCATCTGAAACATTTCCAATTCATGCCCGCACACGCTGGGGAATGACTCGGCAATCTGAGAAATGGCGCAGTTGTACTCGGTAATGATGAACGCGGGGGTAACGATGGTGGTGGGTTCCTCGGGTTCGACGCGATGCCATTCCGCCATGTAGCCTTCGGCGCGGCGTAGCTCCACCAGGTGCTCTACCCGTTCTTGTAAGGGGGCGGTGCCAAGGCGATCGCGATATTCCAGCGCCTTCCGTTCCCACTGTTTTTGCAGGATGGTCTTCATCTGCTCCTTCCCCACGGTTTCTGCCAGGGTGTCGAGGAGCGAGAGGGCAAAGTCTTCGTATTGAGCAGGGAGGCGATCGCGCCCCTTCTTGCTCAGTTGGTACACATAGTTCGGACGCCCCATTCCCGTTTGCACCGCTTCATGTTCCACCAAACCCTCTTCGGTCAGGTCTTTGAGGTGTCGGCGTACTGCCTGTGGGCTGATGTCAAAATGCTCGGCAACGTCTTGGGAACTTGCCTGTCCCCGTTTCGCGAGATAATGCAGGATGTCTTGTTTGGTGGAAGGATGCTGGGTCGCTGTCATTGGTACTACCAGAGACGTATCTTCAAGCCGACAGAAGGATAAGGATTGACGAATCGTTTGCGAAGGAATGCGTGGGGTCGTATGCACCGATAAATGAGGTGATCACGACGAAGCAGACGAGCAACTTCCGAAAAATTGACTGGAAAAAAATCAGCCAAAAAATCAACTTTGACAACTGCCTTGTTGCTAAAGTAGCCTACAATTGAGTTAAGCAACAAGCAAGTTGTTTTAATTATAGAATCTTAAATGACTCATTTGTCGCCCGATCCTGAGCAATAACACAATGACTACACAAACCAATCCAAACCAAGCAACCGATAAAAGCCTGGAAGCCATGCGGCATTTTTCCGAGCAATATGCCAAGCGCACAGGTACTTATTTTTGCGTCGATCCCGGCGTCACCGCCGTGGTGATCGAAGGATTGGCGAAGCATAAGGATGAGCTGGGCGCGCCCCTCTGCCCCTGTCGCCACTACGAAGACAAGGAAGCCGAGGCAGCCGCAGCTTACTGGAATTGCCCCTGTGTCCCCATGCGCGAGCGCAAAGAGTGCCATTGCATGTTGTTCCTCACCGAAGACAACGATTTCGCCGGCGACAAGCAAGAGATTACCTTCGAAGAAGTGCGTGCCGTCACCAATCAGGGATAGGCGCTGGATTTGCGAGTAAGTGATACGCGGGTTCGTAGAGAGCAGCGATGACACTCCAGGTCTATCAAAATCTCTAGAATTCGCCCGACCCGTCATCCATCCAAAGCTAAGAGAACACTGAACCTATGACTGCATCCGTCAAAACCCTCGTCAACCAACCCTACAAGTACGGCTTCGTTACTAACATCGAGTCCGATACCATTCCAGCGGGCTTGAGCGAAGATGTGATTCGGCTCATCTCTGCCAAAAAGAACGAGCCGCAATTCATGCTGGACTTTCGCCTCAAAGCCTATCGCCAATGGCTCAAGATGGAAGAACCCGACTGGGCAGCGGTGGGCTATCCCGCTATTAACTACCAGGACATCATTTACTATTCGGCTCCGAAGAAGAAGGACAAGCTGAATAGCCTGGATGAAGTTGACCCCGAATTGCTAGACACCTTCGAGAAGCTGGGCATTCCCCTGTCGGAGCAAAAGCGTTTGTCGAACGTGGCGGTAGATGCCATCTTCGACAGCGTTTCCGTCGCCACCACCTTCCGGGAGAAGCTAGCGGAGGAAGGCGTGATCTTCTGCTCCATCTCCGAGGCGGTTCACGACTACCCGGAACTGATTCAGAAGTACCTGGGCAGCGTGGTTCCCGTGGGTGATAACTACTTCGCCGCCCTCAACTCGGCAGTGTTCTCCGATGGGTCGTTCGTCTACATCCCCAAGAACACGAAGTGCCCGATGGAGCTGTCTACCTACTTCCGGATCAACAACGGCGAGTCGGGGCAGTTTGAGCGGACGCTGATTGTGGCGGAAGAGGGCAGCTCGGTTAGCTACCTGGAAGGCTGCACTGCTCCCATGTTTGATACCAACCAACTACACGCCGCTGTGGTGGAACTGGTGGCGCTGGACAATGCCGACATCAAGTATTCCACCGTTCAGAACTGGTACGCCGGGGATGAGAACGGCAAAGGTGGTATCTACAACTTTGTGACCAAGCGCGGTCTGTGTAAGGGCGTCAATTCCAAGATTTCCTGGACACAGGTAGAGACGGGTTCTGCCATCACCTGGAAGTATCCCAGTTGCGTGCTGGTGGGCGACAACTCCGTGGGCGAGTTCTACTCCGTAGCGCTGACCAACAACATGCAGCAGGCGGATACCGGAACCAAGATGGTGCACATCGGCAAGAACACCCGCAGCACCATCATTTCCAAGGGTATCTCCGCTGGCAGGTCGAAAAATAGCTATCGCGGTCTGGTGAAGGTTGGTCCCAATGCGGAGAACGCGCGGAACTACTCCCAGTGCGACTCCATGCTGATTGGTGACACCGCCGGAGCCAACACCTTCCCCTACATCCAGGTGCAGAACAACAGCGCACGGGTGGAGCACGAAGCGTCTACTTCCAAGATTGGAGAAGACCAGTTGTTTTTCTTCCAGCAGCGGGGCATTTCCGTCGAAGACGCCATCTCCATGATGATCAGCGGCTTCTGTAAGGATGTGTTCAACCAACTGCCGATGGAGTTTGCGGTGGAAGCCGATCGCCTCCTGGCTCTCAAGCTGGAGGGCAGCGTTGGGTAATGGGGGCTGTCAGGCAAGGTTTTCCTCGTCTGACATCACCACATCCTTGCTCAGAGCTGATGTGAGGTCAACGGATGCAGGTTCTTCAAGCTCATGCCGTAACTTTCCGAGAACTCATTCGGGACTTTGGATTGGAATATATCCAGGCTCCCGAATTTTTCCCGGAGTGATAAACGTATTGAAAATTTTGAAGCGATTGGGGCAGCTTTAGCGCAACAAGGTTGTACCAAATTTTTTACCAAGAATTTTACGGTTACTCAGAATTTATTTGCAGGGAGGAGAGAACGTGATTCGTGAGAACAGTGGCGTAATTTTATCCGTTAAGGATTTGACGGCGACGGTGGATGGCAACACCATCCTCAAAGGGGTCAATCTGGAAGTGAAGGCGGGCGAAATCCACGCCGTTATGGGCTTGAATGGTTCTGGGAAAAGCACCTTTTCCAAAGTGCTGGCAGGGCATCCGGACTATGAAGTGACCGGGGGTTCTGTGAGCTATTTGGGAGAAGACTTGCTGGAGTTGGAGCCGGAAGAGCGATCGCGCAAAGGTATCTTCCTCGCCTTCCAATATCCGCTAGAAATCCCCGGCGTGAGCAACCTCGACTTCCTACGAGTTGCTTACAATGCCAAGCGTACAGCCGCTGGTGAAGAGGAACTAGATGCGTTCGATTTCGACGAAGTGGTGCGGGAGAAGCTGGACATCGTAAAAATGGATGCGGCTTTCCTCAACCGTAGCGTCAACGAAGGTTTCTCCGGTGGGGAGAAAAAGCGCAACGAAATCTTGCAAATGGCATTGCTGGAGCCGCGTCTGGCAATTCTGGACGAAACCGATTCCGGCTTGGATATTGACGCACTGAAGACCGTTGCCCAGGGGGTTAATTCCCTGGCGAATGCAAACAACGCCATGCTGGTGATTACCCACTACCAGCGCTTGCTGAACTACATCGTGCCCGACTATGTGCATGTGATGGCGAACGGGCGCATCATCCGCACGGGCACAAAGGAACTGGCAATGGAACTGGAAGAACGGGGCTACGACTGGCTCCTCACCGAAGAAGTCGCAGCGGTTTAATGCAAGATCGTAGGATGCGTCAGGTGCAACCGTAACGCATCGCACAACCCAAGGAATTTGACGAATGGACAGGGATAGAGAGGAAACGGAGAAATGACGATTCAGGTGTCGCCAGTGGTGGAAAAGACGAAGACGACCGCTGCCAGCCAGCGGGAAGCATATTGGGCAACGTTGCTGGAACTGGCGCAGGCGTCGCAATCTCCGGTGAAAGGCTTGGAAGCAGTGCGAGAAGGGGCGATCGCCCATGTCCACACCCAAACCTTGCCCAGCACCCGCAACGAAGAGTGGCGCTTCACCGATCTGTCGTCCTTGATGAATGTCGAGTTGAGCCAGCCCGATCGCACCCTCACTCCAAAGGCAGCAGATTTGGAAGCTTACGCTGTACCAGAAGCCGCTGAGAGCCATGCGGTTTTCATCAACGGGCAGTTTTCTCCTGAACTCTCGTCTCTGGGAGCCATTCCTGAGTCCATCTTTGTAGGAACCGTGGCGCAGGCTGCCGATGACCTGGTCGCCCAACTCGGCAAGCTGTCCGGTGCGGAGGAAGGATTTACCGCCCTCAACACCACAGGATTCAGCGATGCCCTGGTGATTCACCTGCCCAAGAACCAGGTGCTCGAAACCCCAGTTTATTTACTATTTGTTACAATTGGAGAGCGCGCTTCCCTGGTGCAGCCTCGCTGTCTGGTTGTTGCAGAAGCCAACAGCGCCTTCACATTGGTTGAAGAGTATGTCTCCCACGGTGAGACGCCCCATCTTACCAATGCCGTTACAGAATTTGTTCTCGCTGAGAATGCCCAGGTGAAGCACACCCGGATTCAGGGAGAAGCCACAGCCACTTTCCACATTGGCAAGACAGCAGTTTTGCAAGAACGCACCTCTCGCTACGAGGGGCTATCGATCCATTTTGGGGGACATGTGTCCCGGCACCACTGGGAGGTTTACCAGGCGGGTGAGCAGACAGAGACGGTGTTGAATGGGCTGCTGTATTTGCGGGGTGAGCAGACGAGTGATACGCACAGTGCGATCGCCCTCACCCAGCCCCACGCCCAGACGCGCCAACTCCACAAAACTATTGTTGACGATCGTGCCCACGCCATCTTCAACGGCAAGGTCTTCGTGCCCCAGGCAGCGCAGATGACCGACGCGGGGCAGTTGAACCGAAACCTCCTGCTCTCGCCCAAAGCGCGGATCGACACCAAGCCCCAGCTAGAAATTGTGGCAGACAACGTGAAATGCACCCACGGAGCCACCATCGGGCAACTGGAAGCCGACGAAGTTTTCTACCTGCAAAGCCGGGGCATCGACGCCGATAGCGCCCGCAAGCTGCTGATCTACGCCTTTGCCTACGAAATCCTCGACGAACTTCCCGTGCCCTCGCTGAAGAAGCGCTTACTCAACCAACTCCACATCGTCCGTTAATCTCATCGATCCACTCATCCACCCATCCACACCCAAACCATGACACTCGCCCAAGAACGCACCCTTGCCGCCCACTACCGTTCCGACTTCCCCATCCTGGCGCAGGAAGTCCACGGCAAGCCATTGGTTTATCTCGACAACGCTGCCACTTCGCAAAAGCCGAAGGCAGTGCTGGATGCGCTGCGCTGGTACTACGAGCGGGATAACTCCAACGTGCATCGGGGCGTGCATACCCTGAGTGCCCGTGCAACGGATGCTTACGAAGGGGCGCGGGACAAGGTTGCCGCCTTTGTGAATGCGAAGTATCGGGAAGAGATTATTTACACTCGCAATGCCAGCGAAGCCATCAATCTGGTTGCCTATGCCTGGGGCTTGAACACCCTGAAGGCGGGCGACGAAATCATCCTCACGGTGATGGAGCACCACAGCAACCTGATTCCCTGGCAGATCATCGCCCAGCGGACAGGCGCAGTGCTGAAGTTTGTGGAACTGAATGCGGAGCAGTCCTTTGACCTGGAGCACTACAAGTCTCTGCTATCGGACAAAACCAAGTTAGTAGCCGTTGCTCATGTATCCAACACCCTGGGTTGCGTGAATCCTGTGAAGGAGATTGCCGCACTGGCGCACCAGCATGGCGCAAAGGTGCTGATTGATGCCTGCCAGAGCTTGCCCCACATGGCTGTGGATGTGCAGGACATTGACTGCGACTGGCTGGTGGGGTCAGGACACAAGATGTGTGCGCCGACGGGGATTGGCTTCCTGTACGGCAAGCGAGATCTGCTGCGAGCCATGCCGCCTTTTCTGGGGGGTGGCGAGATGATTGCGGATGTATTTCTGGATCACTCCACCTACGCGGATGTGCCCCACAAGTTTGAGGCGGGGACTCCGGCTATTGCCGAGGCGATCGCCCTTGGAGCCGCTGTAGACTACCTCACCAACATCGGCATGGAGAATATCCACGCCTATGAGCAAGAGTTGACCCTCTACCTGTTCGAGCAACTCAACCAGATTCCCGAAGTTACGGTCTATGGACCGCAGCCTAACGCCGATGCCAGCAATCGCGCGGCGCTGGCGTCCTTCACCACGGGTTCCGTGCATCCCCACGACCTGTCCACGATTCTCGACCAGGCGGGTATTGCTATTCGTGCGGGGCACCACTGCACCCAGCCGTTGCACCGGGTGATTAACGCCCAATCCACCGCCCGTGCCAGTTTGTATTTCTACAACACCAAAGAAGAAATCGACACCTTCATTCAGTCCTTGAAAGAGGCGATCGAGTTCTTTGGCAGCATTTTTGGGTAAGAATTTACCAACTAATGAAAGAGGGTGCGGCAACGCCGCACCCTCTTTCAAAAGAATTCTAGGAACTTGGGTTACAACTGGATATTTGGATGGGACAGGCGATCGCTGGGCGATCGCCTGTTTTCATCTTCAAGCCGTTTTCTGTTGGGGGATGTTGTAGTAATCGCAGTACCAGGCAGCGAACTTCGCCAACCCCTCCTGAATCGGAGTTTTGGGCTGAAAGCCAACTGCATCAACCAGATCATCAATATCCGCGTAGGTTTCGAGCACGTCTCCCGGTTGGAGCGGCAGCAGGTTTTTCTCGGCTTTTACGCCCAGGCTGGCTTCCAGCGCTTCGATGAACTCCAGCAGCTTCACAGGCTTGTTGTTACCGATGTTGTAAATGCGATAAGGGGCGTAGCTGGTGCCAGGGGAAAGCTTGACCTGGGCTGCTTCTTCATCCGTCATCGGCATCTTTTGGGTAGGCGGAACATGCTCGATTACCCGCATGACGCCCTCAACGATGTCGTCGATGTAGGTGAAGTCGCGCCGCATATCGCCGTAGTTGTAGACATCGATCGGACGCCCTTCGAGGATGGCTTTGGTAAATTTGAAGGTCGCCATGTCGGGGCGTCCCCAGGGACCGTACACCGTGAAAAACCGCAGCCCCGTGACCGGAATGCCATAGAGGTGGCTGTAGGAATGCGCCATCAACTCATTGGCTTTTTTGGTGGCAGCATAGAGGCTGATGGGGTGATCGACGCTGTGGTGGACAGAGAAGGGCTTGGTGCGGTTGTTGCCATAGACCGAGCTGGATGAGGCGAAGATCAAATGCTTCACCTGGTGGTTGCGACAGCCTTCGAGGATATGAAGGAAGCCGACAACATTGCTGTCTACATAGGAATGGGGATTATCCAGGGAGTAGCGCACGCCTGCCTGAGCTGCCAGATTGACCACGGCATCGGGCTTGGTGTCGGCAAAAAGCTGCTCCATGCGGGGGCGATCGCTCAAATCCATCTCGAAAAACTGGAAATTGGGGTGATTCTGGATTTGTGCCAGGCGATCGCGCTTCAACTGCACGCTGTAGTAGGGATTAAGATTGTCGATGCCGACCACCGTTTTGCCCTGCTTGAGCAGCATTTCTGCCAAACGGTGCCCAATAAAGCCAGCAGCTCCCGTGATAAGAATACGATCCATGTCTTAACCTGATGAAGTCTTAAAGTTTTTCCTTCCGCTTCCCATCGGTTCAGATGGATTGGGACGGAGGATATGAGTAACGTGTAGCAGTGATTCAGAGATTGAGTTAGCGGCTTAAGGAGCAGGGATGGGGATTAAACAGGAGGTCATGTGTTGCTGGTTGAGCCACTCAATCCTGGGAAAACATTTCCCCCCTAGGATGCCTCACTTTTTTCAGAAACACACAATTCCAGCGAATGAATTATGGTTTACACACCTTTGCAAGGTTTTTATATAGATTCCTGCTCATTGTAAGAAATTGGGATAGACGCTAATGATCAAAGGTACTTTTGGGTCAAATCAGGAGATGCATCCGAAGTACGGTAGGGTGAAAAAAATAGTTCCTTTTGTCCTGCTTTGTCGGTGGACAAGAGTGAAACGTCAATCTGAACGTCATCTGAACGTCAATCTGAACGTCAATCTGAACGTCAATCTGAACGTCATCTGATTGTGCCATTTGCCATTTTTGTGCCCAACATTCCTGCAATGACAAATCCCCAATTTATGGCTCCTGTTGCCCTGTCTGCCCGCCGCCGCTGGTGGCAGATGCTCGCACTGGTGCTCTGCTGTGCCCTCTTGCTCACGGGCTGTACCTTGCCCCAGGTGTCGGCAGAGGAGCGGCTGTTTCTGCCCCTGTCGGTTGAGTTTTTGGATGAGTATGTGCTGCCTCCGCAGGAATTTGAGGGAACGCAGGTAGGCGGATTGTCGGCGATCGCCTACGAACGCCAGAGCGATCGCTTCTTCCTTTTGTCTGATGACCGCAGCCATCTGGCTCCTGCCCGGTTCTACATCCTGACGATGCAGATTGATGCGGCAAATCCCGAAGCCATGCAAATTGCCGATGTCAGCCTGGAACAGACGATTGCGCTGCAAAATCCCGAAGGCGAACCGTATGCTCCCGGTAGCATCGACCCAGAAGCGATGGTGCTATCCCCCCGGCAGAGTGTCTTCATCGCCAGCGAAGGCGACACCAGCCTGGGAATTGCCCCATTTATTGACGAATTTGACCGCAACACAGGGGAATGGCTGGGGGCGTTGCCCGTACCGCGCCGTTATCTGCCCGGTGAGCAGGATGGCGAACCCGTTGGGGTGCAAAATAATCTGAGCTTCGAGTCCCTGGCAATTAACCCTGGTGGCTTCACTACCCAGAATGGTTATGTGGAACCCTTTCGCATTTTTGCGGCAACGGAGTCTTCGTTGTCTCAGGATGCTTCTACGGATGCGACCGCAGGGGAGCCGATCCGTTTGCTGCACTACCTGGTTGGGGAGGATCTTCCCACGCTCCTGGCAGAGCATCTATATCCCCTGGAGCCAACACCAGAAGGCGTTTTGTTTAATGGATTGACCGAGTTGGTGGTGCTGGATCAGGGAGGACATTTTCTCAGCCTGGAGCGAACGTTTGGAGCAATGGGAGCTGGGGCAAAGCTGTTTCAGTTGGCGATCGCCGATGCCACCGACACCTCCGGTATCCCCCGCTTTGTGGGCGACCTCAGCAGCATTCAGCCCATCCGCAAACAACTGCTGCTGGACTTGCGGGAACTGGGCATTTCCCTCGACAACCTGGAAGCCATGACCCTGGGACCACGCCTACCCGACGGCAGCCAAAGCCTGATCCTGCTGAGCGACGACAACTTCAGCGAAACCCAGAAGACGCAATTCCTCCTTTTCCGTCTAACAGGCATCTCCAATTAGGGTAGTCCTCATTTTGAGGAAAGCGGGTGCGGCAACGCCGCACCCGCTTTCCTCAAGGATTTCACTGTTGTTGCTGGAGCCAGTCGCGCCCAATTTGGATAGTAATGTCGGAGTCGAGATTACCTGTGCTTTCAACCAGGACTTCGCCAATACCCAGGGCTTGCTGGATCGCTTCGGCTTCGTCGCGGTTGCCGCGCTGGGCAATGATGCGGGTAGTTCTTAGCGGTTCGGCAATCGAATCGTCTGAGTAAGACTGGTGGAAACCCTGGAGGTCAAGCTGATTCAGCAGCGTGGCGATCGCCCCTGCATCCCCGGTACTATCCTGCACCGCAATTCGGACGTAGGACGGATCGACATAGTCACCTATTGCCACATCTACTTGAGAGGCATCCGCCAGCACTGCCTGGTCTGCACTGGTATCGTGGAAGTATTGCGCCACCATATCGTCGATCGCCGAGAGGTTGGGCAACCAATAGCTGGCGGAATACTGCCCATTGCCGCTAAATTCTCCCGGCAACATCAGCATTTGTACGTCCGAGCGCTCAATTTGGGAGGCAAATCCGGTCAGGGCGACCAGTTCTTCCACGCTCAGGTTGGTATCGACATTCTCCTGCACCACAGACAGGATTTGGGGGATGCGAGTGATAGTGCTGGGGCTGAGGGCTTGCTCGACCATTGCCCGCATGAATACCTGTTGCCGTTGTACCCGTCCAATGTCGCCATAAGCGTCGTAGCGGAAGCGGAGAAATTGCAGCGCTTCATCCCCATCCAAATGCTGCTCGCCCTCCTGCAAGTTGATATAGAGGTGCTGGCTTTCATCGGTGTACTTCATATCCTGGGGCACGAAGAGGGTGACGCCACCCAGAGCATCCACCAGCTTTTCGACCCCCTGAACGTTGATGCGCACATAGCGATCGATCGGGACGCCCCCCAACAAATCTTGAATCGACGTAGCAGATAGCGCCGCCCCTCCATAGGCATTTGCTTCGTTGAGCTTGGTGGTTCCCAGTCCTTCGATGTACGTGCGGGTATCCCGTGGCAAAGAGAGCACCGAGAGCGACTGATCAGCAGGGTCAAACCGGATGAGGAGCATGGTATCTGACAGCCCCTCGAAGGAGTTGACCAGAGCGTGGTAGCCCAAATTCTGCACTTCGGGCGGAGGGTTGTTGACATCGGAGCTAAGGACTTTTACCCCCAGCACCAGGATGTTGACGGGGCGTGTCACTTGCGGCAGGCGAAAGCTCAACCCAGAGGAAATGTCTTCCTGTCCAAAAACGGCTTCTTCTTGGGGGCTAAGCTTGCTCTGGAGCAGGGGTGTGCTGGAGAGGGAAACCGCCAGGAGTGCCCCGGCGATCGCCGAAGTCAGCCCCACACTAAACAGCCCAAGGAAAAACCAAATACGATTGGCACGTCTAGGTCGTGCCGTTTTATTCGAAGACGCAAGCCAGTTGTGAACTTTTGGACGAACCACGGATTTCCTCAACAGGAATTACGAAATAAACCCCAAGTTTGACATGCCCATGCTGGATTCACCGCAGTCTACCTACATTCCCAAAATGGGAAGGAGAATATGAGAGACAGTGACAGTGAGCTCAAGGGAACAGAATCGCGACACCCATTCTGTATGGACGAGGAACGTTCCCGGTTATTGCGATCGCCAAGCGGAACACTTCAGGCGTTGCTTTCAACCTTCTACCGTTGGGCACTATAGTCCGGGATGTATCGAACGATTTGTCGAGCAACCAAACCGGAGAAGGGCGTAAGCCAGGAAAACGCTACTAATCCATGCTGCATGGTAACAAGGTTTTGGAAAATTGGAATGAATTTTGTCTCCTCACATCCTTCTCTTCTCCAAGACCCAAACCCAAATCCCCTATTTTGACGACGCGCAGCGTACGCAAAATCAAGGATTTTAGAGTGCTTCAACAAAATAAGAGATCCCATTTTTGAGGGAGCGGGTACAGCAACGCCGTACCCGCTCCCTCAAAAATGGGATCTCTAATGGGATCTCTATTTTGTTGGAGCACTTAAGCTGGTAGATACACTCAGCTCAAACGCTGTTCCCGCTACGCAGCATTACTTTGCACCTATGTCTGATGTACCTATGTCTGATGTACCCATGTCTGATGTACCTATGTCTGATCGATCGCCTTCTACCCTGCCTTCCCTGTCTGTTGACACAATCTGGGCAATCTTGAATGACGAATTGGATGATGCCACCGTGAATCGCTTGGTTTGGGACTCCCTTGGCTATCGTTATGATGACGCTTCAGGTCAGTGGGACAGTCATCAGGTGGCAGACGATTGGTGGGAAGACTATCCTACCCCCCCTGACTTTATTGATAGTCGTCCGGCAACTGTGAAACTAACGCGCTCCATTCCCAAGGAAAATAAGCAACTGCTCAAAGAACAACTCGGCTTTGCAGGCTATAAAGTAGGGGAACTGGTGCCCCGAAAAACGCGACGGGCAACCATGGCAAACTGGCTACTCAGCTACATGCGTCAGGCAGAATTCAGCAATCCTGGATGAAATGCTAAGGTCAACGCCATAATCGAAACCAGAATTAATCTAAGGAATGGGTGATTTCTCCATGAGATGGTGGCAAAAGTTAAAGAAAAACCCGCTGGCTCGCATGGGTGCGATCGTGTTGATGGTGTTTTACCTGACGGTGATCGCTGCTGAGTTTGTTGCGCCCTACGACCCCTACGAAGCTCAGACAGCGGGTTCCCTGCTGCCACCCACCGAGGTATTCCTCCAAACGCCAGATGGTGACTGGCTGGGTCCCCATGTGTATCCCACCACCCAGGGACCCGTGGATCTGGACACAGGCGCACGGGAAATTGAACGGGACTTTACCCAGCCTTCTCCCATCCGGCTGTTTGTCCAGGGGCACGAATATCGTTGGCTCCAGATTCGGTTGCCCTTACCTACCCAGTTTTCTTTAACCAATCCCCAGTTTCGAGAATTCCAACTCTTTCCGGGAATTCCAGGCAATATTCACCTTTTTGGCACCATTGGTGAAGGTCGGTTCAACCTGCTGGGCACTGACGAGCAGGGGCGCGATCAGTTCAGCCGCCTGGTTTATGGCGGGCGCATCAGCCTTAGCATTGGTCTGGTAGGGATTCTGATCTCCTTTCCCCTGGGACTACTGGTGGGAGGTATCTCCGGCTACTTTGGCGGCATGACCGATGCCTTACTGATGCGCGTCGTCGAAGTGCTGATGACAATTCCAGCCCTTTACCTGCTCGTCGCCCTTGCTGCGATTCTGCCACCGGGACTTAGCAGTTCTCAGCGCTTTTTGCTGATTGTGCTCATTACCTCGTTCGTCGGTTGGGCAGGAATTGCGCGGGTGATTCGCGGGGAAGTGCTGTCGATCCGGGAGCGGGCGTATGTGCAGGCGGCACGGGCAATGGGCGGGCGATCGCTCTACATCATCCTGCGCCATGTCCTGCCCCAAACTGCCACCTACGTCATCATCGCTGCTACCCTCGCTGTGCCCAGCTTCATCCTGGCAGAAGCCGTCCTCAGCCTGATCGGGCTGGGCATCCAGCAACCCGATCCCTCCTGGGGGAATATGCTTACCCTGGCAACCAACGCCTCTATCTTGGTGCTACAACCCTGGCTGGTCTGGTCACCTGCCCTGTTGATTGTGCTGACCGTGCTGGCATTCAACCTGCTGGGCGATGGTCTGCGCGATGCCCTCGACCCCCGCAATCTTCAAGGGGATAGCGATCTGGAATTTGAAGAGCAAAAAACAGAAGTTGGGATTGCGGATGTTGGTGAGGGGCTAACCTCCTGAAGAATTTGAACCACAGAGGCACAGAGGACGCAGAGATTATTTTCCTCCGTGTCCTCTGTGGTTCCTGCCTGGGATCGAAAATGAAATAAAACCCGGAATTTGTGATGAGAAGCGCGGCATTGCCGCGCTTCTCATCACAAATTCCGGGTTTTATTTCGTACGTAATCCCTAGCAGCTTGCTGCCTACTGCAGGGTTTCTGTGGCTTCCTCCAATGAAGGTTCTGTCGTTGAGATCGCTGCTTGTTGTTCTAGTTGGCTTTGCCAGCGGGCGATCGCCTGTCGTGCTTCCGCATAGGTTGGGGTGTTGTTGGGCACCCACTTTGCCACATCGATCGCCAGCGCCAGCGCCCCTTCCGAAGCATGGAGGTTTGCCAGATCCATGGTCTCCTGGCTCCAGGAAAGGATAGAGCGGCGAGCGGTATCGTAGACATCGGGGCGATCGTCAGGAATTAGATTGGCAGCGGCGATCGCCGAATGGTAGTTTTGTGCCGCTACTACACTATCACCGCCATTACGCCGCGCCGCCCGCCCAATCGCCATATCCAAAATCATCTGGCTCCAACGATCGATATCCTGCTGGGCTTCTTCATACATCGGCTCGCCTTTTTGGATCTGCCGTGCCTGGGCGATCGCATCGGCAAATTCTGTAACCTGATTGCTGGGGGAATCACTGCGAAACTGAGTCAGGGCGGCTCGTGCCTGGTCAAGAATGCGCCGATTGCGATCGAGGGCTGACTCTTCGGGTCCACCCACTGCCGTCGCCGTACCATCACCCCCAAACCCCACCGCAGGCAATTCCTCTGGAGATGTGGGCGCAGGAGGCACCGCATCGGGAGGTAACGGCTCACCCGGTTGGGCTTCCGTTGGAACGGGCATGGGAGTCGGCACGTCCGGTCCACCAATAGGCGCAGGGGCAATCCTATCGCCAGGGGTTGGATCTGGCTCTGGAGGGCGGCTCGTGACCGTTTCCAAATTACGAATAACGACCAGTGCCAACAATGCTAGCAATAGCGCTCCACCCCACCGGGTAAACCGCTGCCAACTCAAGTCTTCGCCGTTCTCTGGGGGAGGTTGTTCCTCCTCAGGCTTAGGAAGAGGCTTTGTTGGCGAAATGGGCGGTTCCACAGCTCCGTTACTTCCGCTGTCGGTTAAGCCATTCCCATTCCCATTCCCATTCCCATTGAAATTGACATCAATATTGCCATCAGGGTTGGGGATAGGCGGGTCAAGTGGATATCCGGGGTAAGCAGGTTTTCCAGGTAGAAAAAGCTGAAATCGTTGAGCGTCGGGAATTACCGCTATAGGGTCTTGTCTGGGTCGCCAATGGTGTTCACTGAGGTTGGGGAGGCGATCGCGCAAAAACTGCGCCAACTGCTCCGGCGTCACACACCCATGACTCCGCACCCCTTCCAGCACCGCTGCCGTAAACAAACCCTGACGCAGCAACAGTGTCTCATGGGAAAACTGGTTGGGCGGGCAGGATACCACCACAGGTAACTGCATTTCCTGCGCCAGTTGCAGGGTTTGCCGTCCAGCCCCTTCACCCCCCAGGGTTCCCTGGCTGCGATTCATATCCAGCAACACAAAAATCGAGTCCGTTGGAGCCGTTTGCAAAATATTGAATAGTTGTTCGATCGCAATTCCGGTGTCCACCAGTTGAGCCGGATCAGCCTCCATTGGCAACAGATAATCTCGCCCCTGGGACTGTGCGCCATAACCGCTAAAAAACACCCACAACACATCCCCAGGCTGGAGATGACGCTGGCACAAATCCGTCAGTTCTCCCAAAATGTTTTCCCGGGTTGGCACAGCTGATTGGGAATGCAGTTCGGGAGCATTGTCACTCAAAATCAAACAGCGTTCGATCGGGATGCCCGCTTCCATTGCCCAAAAATGGTGCATTGCCTGAGCATCCCGTTCGGCATAGAGCAACGGCTGAAAATGCTCATACTGATTAATGCCAATGGCGATCGCCCAGTAGTTTTTTGTTGCTGTCGTCGCTGCATTCGTCATAACGATGTGCGCCCCTATCTTCTGCTCCGAGGATGCCCAAAACCACGTCGGCTCTCTCACTTTTCTTCAGGCATTCCATGAGGAAAGACTCATTTGCCTGTTATGCCACTTTCTATTTCCTACTTTCTATTTCCCACTTGCTATTTCACAGTTTAAGTTTGTACGATTTGCAACCAAGGTGAAAGGCAGCAACGCAAAAACGCAAAAATACAAATCAGGCAGAAAGGCGAGAAACCTGCCGTTTTGCACAATGCCCTACGTTTTTTTGAACCAGGCTCTCAACTGTCAAACATAACGCAACTTTCCCAGATTGGATGCGGAATTCACGGGAGCAGGACATGGGAAAAGACTTTTGCAGGTAATCGGCTGCTGTCTTCACGGCGATGCCCCGGAGGAATTTTTGGAAAAATCTAAAAATGCTTTGAGCGATCGCTCAGAAACCGACTAGAATTGAAAGGTTGTGACCAAATTAAGAAAACGGCAGAGTCATCATGGCGGTTCCAAAGAAGAAAACCTCCAAAGCCAAGCGCGATCAACGACGGGCGCACTGGCGGCGTAAAGCAGAGAAGCAAGCAAAGAGAGCACTTTCCCTGGGCAAATCAGTGTTGTCTGGTCGTTCCTCAAGCTTTGTCTATCCAACCGATGACGAAGACGACGAAGACGAAGAGTAGAGCCAGCACGGTCAGCCTAGTCTTGCATATCACTCACGGACTCAGCTATGGGCAAGTTCTTTGAGAAACCTTCTGCCGATCTATCCGAGCGAATCCCGCCAAAGCAGCATTTGGCAAAGGGATTTCCGGTGATGACCTACGGCGAGACGCCGATGGTTCAGACAGCGGAGTGGGAACTGCGGGTGTGGGGTAAAGCTACACCCACAACCTTCTCCTGGCAGGAGTTTATGGATTTGCCCCAAAGTGAGTTCACCGACGACTTTCACTGTGTTACCCACTGGTCGAAGCTAGATGTGCAGTGGGCAGGTGTGAAGGTATCTGATGTCATGGCAAAGGTCACGCTTCAGCCCGACGCCACCCATGTCATGCTGCATTGCTATGGCGGTTACACTACCAACCTCACCATCGACGATTTTCTGCGGGAGCAAAACTTCTTTGCTCACACCCTTTCTGGCGAACCGTTGCCCGTTGATCATGGTGGACCGTTACGCCTGGTAGTTCCGCATCTCTATGCCTGGAAAAGCGCAAAGTGGATCCGGGGCTTAGAATTTTTAGATCACGAAGAATTAGGATTCTGGGAACGCAACGGTTATCACCGCCGGGGTGAGCCCTGGAATGAAGAGCGTTATTCTTCCTAAATTTCTTCCAGGGTTTAGCGATCCCCCTTTAGTGAGTTGGAGGGGCGAATAATTTTTGACTATGATAAACCCAGTGGGATTGATTCCCCTGGGCTTTTTGGTTGCATAGTCTAAGCACGAGGGTAGGTAGCTAATGACTCTGCTAGCAGTGACAACAATCGGTGTTAGCCAGTTCCTGCTCTGCCAACCCTCCATCGCTTCGATTTCTAACTGAAGTCGGTTTGCAAGATGGCGCGAAAGAACCTTTAGACAACCTATCCATCTGGTTGTTGCTCGTCTGGTTTGCGATTGGGGCAATTGCGTCGGTTGCCGGATGCCCGTGAAGCCCATCCGTTCCGTTCCTTCCAATTGGCTCTACTCAGACCTATGAATGCTCCGCACACTCGCTTTCAGAGGGCTAATGCTTGTTTTCGTCGAGCTGACCATGCCCGCTGGCATCGACACCAAAGTAAGCTCCATATTTTGCGATCGCAACTTGGTTTTAGTAAAGCAGAAACCAAGCGCCCCGAAGTTTGCCAGGGCTGCACCCATTACCACGGCATCGCCTATGGCTATGGTGATCAGCGCACGGTTTTGATCTGCGCAATCCATCCCCTGGGCTGGTTTGGTGACTTTTGCCCCGACTGGTGTGGCGACAGCTAATCTTACAGCGGCTTTGCGATCGCTTAAAAACCGGGTTGCTTTTGTGAGAGCCTTGCTCCGCGCGACTCTCACGAAGGCAACTGGGGCTGATTCAAGCGCGAAGCACTGTAATTCTGCAAAAGCCAACACCCGCTAGTTTGAGATGCCTAAGGAGATTTCTGAGAAAGAATATCCCCATTTTTTGAGAGAGGGCGTGGCTTAGCCGCGCCCTCTCTCAAAAAATGGGGATATTCTTTTCTGGAGATCGCCTAATGCACGGTTAGCCTGATTATGAGCGGGAAGATGGGAGAATAGGACTGGCGTTATCGGACTTCTCGAATGTTGAAGCATATTGTTGCCCTGCTCCTGGTTACCCTGACGGTATTGTTGCAGGGATGTTCGCTGGGTACTTCGCTCCAAGTCTATGCAGACAACTATGATGGCTACGAATTTCTCTATCCCAATGGCTGGGTGCCAGCTAAAGTAGCCGGGGGTCCAGATATTGTGCTGCACGACCTGGTAGAAGAAACGGAAAACGTTAGCGTTATTATTAGCGATGTGCCGGATGGTAAGACCCTGGAAGATCTGGGAACTCCCAGTGAGGTTGGCTATCGGCTGTCGAAAAATGCGATCGCTCCTGCCGACTCTGGACGCACCGCTGAATTGCTCAGCGCCGATCGCAAGGATGTAGACGGCAAGACCTACTACTTGCTGGAGTACGAAGTGCAACTCCCCAACCAGACGCGCCACAACCTCGCCAGTGTCATCGTACGGCGCAACCGTCTCTTTACCTTCAACCTGTCTACGACTGAACGGCGCTGGCAAAAAGTCGAGAACCAGTTCCGTACCGTCGTTAGTTCTTTTTCTGTTTACTAAAGATTGAAAATAAAATAAAACCCGGATTTTTTGATGAGAAGCGCGGCATTGCCGCGCTTCTCATCAAAAAATCCGGGTTTTATTTTTACGTGATCCTAACACTACAACGAGAGTTCGACGGAGCAATGCAGCTTTCAGGACAGCCTTTTGCAAATGTCCGATTCTGGAAACCGTGCCAATTGGGGCTTGCTGATCAGCGAGATTTGAAAGTCTCGTTGCAGTACTAAGTAGGGCTTCCTGAAAAAGTCTTTTGGGCTCTTTTTCTCGCCACTGTTCTGCAAAATCTGGTCGAACGGTGCAAGGAGATTGACTCACGCGTTGTCGAGATACCCGGTTCAAGGACCGTTGGAGGACGTTTTTTGGCGCAATGGGCACAAGCGTGAAGGCAAACAGCCACAAAAGAAACGCCAACAGGCATCGGAGCCAGCGCTCCAGGTTGAGCACCAAGAAGGTGATGGCGATCGCTGTTTGGGCGGTCTGATCCAGTTTGCTCATCACCCGCCCCAAACTAAAGCGACGATTGGCTTGACCAAACTTCCCTTCAATCTCCACCCGCACTGCCTCATCCGCTCGTGCTTGTTATTTGAGCGCCGCTTGGAGGTTCTCATCTTGGGGAGGCCGTCACAAAGGTGTACCACTCAAACGAATGCCCCGTTGTTTGCACCATCTGAGGTTGTCGCGGGTGCGATAGATCCGGTCGGCGTGAATCGAGGCGGGGTAATGCCCAAAGCGGTTGCGAAACCGCTCGGTCTGTTGCTGCAGCCAGGTCGATTCATTGAAATTCTCCCAACTCAGATGGTCCAGGAAGGCACACCCACGGAGGTCAATATGCGCCAGGTTGCGGCGCAGATAAAGTAACTGCTGACCAATACCCTTGCGAATCAACCGGCGCGACGGCTTCCGCTTGCGGGCAATCGCCAAATACCGCCGCCGCGCCACTTGCCGATAGGTGCGCGGTTTGCGCTCCATCTGCCCCGCAATGGAGGCATACAACTCATCTATCAACCGCTCACTCCACTTGCGCGCTTGATTGAGCAAGTCCAAGTCGGTCGGATAGCGAATATCGGCAGGCGCACAAGTCGTATCGAGAATCAGTTGCCCGGCATTGGGTGGTACCGAGTCGTCGTCCTCATCGTTATCTGAAGCGGCGGATGGAGCATCTGCTGCCGGGGATGCCGCCTGAGCCGCAACCTCTGACAGGCTCTCCTCTGGAGGTTCCGATGCGGACTCCGTTTCTGCTTCCTCTGCGGGCGGGCAGAGAATCGCCTGCACGACCATCTCGTTGATGTCCGCAATCACTTCCAGGCTCAACCGTTTGCGAAAGAGAACTAACGTGGACGCCTCAAACGGTGCATCCGCCTGATACTCACTTAGCCCGATAAGGGATCTGCGGATTAATAAAATCCCAATTTTTGAGAGAGAAGGCTGGCAGAGCCAGCCTTCTCTCTCAAAAATTGGGATTTTATTTTCTTGCAAGTCCCTAAAGTACTGCAAATAGGGATTCTCGCGGATTTGCTCCACCGTCTCTTCATCGCTGGTTGACAAGGGAGGTGCAAGGGTTTTGATCACTTGGAGTGATTTTTCATGCACAGTCTACCTCTGGTTTGTGGAAAAAACCCTTGTATTTCAACATTCCTGGCTTTTTCAGCAAACCCTATCTACTTTTGATGTTTCCAGATCAGGCTTCAAAACCGTGAAACTATGGTTAAGGGTGTTTTGCCGTTACGGAGTGAGATTTTGGAGTCTGCGTTTAGAATGTGTAGCGAAGTTATCTAAGCTACTGACAGGTTCGCTGGCTACCTATTTGCCAGATTTACCTGTTTTTCTGGATGAACTCCTGGCAACTGTTCCTGGCAATAATGCCCTATGCGGAAAGCCCATCGGCGATCGCCCTCTTCGCCTGCCACACCCTCTTCCCCGCCCCGTCGGTCTAAAGCCGTGCGGGTCAAGCTGTGGGTGAAAGACCAGAAGGGACAAGCGAAGGAAAAGGGGGCGATCGCCTCAAGCGCCTCAAATCGGCTAACCAATGATGTCGAAGCTTCTGCTACCCGTCCCAAGGTAAATGTTTTGGTTTCGCCGCAAAGGAAACCGCCGTCTTACTGGGACGAAGAGGTGCCGCCGGAGGAATTAAGCAACACCGCTGCGGGTGGTACGGGGGTGCGGTTGCTGGTGACCCCTGACCTGAAGCCGGGGCGTCGAAAATTGTTCTTTGACCTGGCGATCAGCGCCATCTGGTTGAGCTTGAGCGGAGGGGTGCTGGTTGGCACCTGGATTGCACTGCAGTTGGTGATTAACCCCGGATCTGTAACCTGGCTGAGCTGGTTGTTTCCAGAATGGGGGCGAGAAGCCGAATTGTTTGCGCGGGATGCCCCCAAGCCTCTAGATGAACTGGCGGCGATCGCCCAGGAATCGGGCTTGCAGTTTGGGGAACCGATCAGCCTCCATCCCCACGGCCAACCGGGCGATCGCTCCACTCTTATGATTCCCATCCTGGCGTCGCCCCAGGGGTGTAGCGGCAGCAATTGCGGGCGCATTGTGGAGCTGCGGGTGTACCACGCCATCGAAGAAGCCTGGCTGGAACCCCACTATCAACTGGGCGATCGCGTCGCTATTGAAGGACCCGATGAGTTTTTCGTGACCGCTCCTCTGGTGCAGGTTACGGCGCTGGGACCGGGTTCCTCTCGCCCCTTTCCCCTACACCACGCCGAGCGCTTCGCCATCCAACCGTCTGAACAGGGCATCTGGTTCCTGGTCAGTGGGGAACATCGGATTGGGCGCGATCGCCTCCAGTTTGGGCAGATCGGCTGGTACGACCTCCGGCGGCAACGGCTACGGGTGGATGAACCCTGGACCAGTCCAAGCGGGTCGCCCCCCCGCTGGACTTCGATTACAGGCAATGCCACCCCTGAGCTGGTGATTGACCAGACGGTTGGGTTGGAGCCGCGCTTTCTGGTCTACTATTTGCGCCCAACTGCTAATAACCAATCGATCAAACTCGAAGCGGTTTCTCTTCAGCAAGTGCCGCTCGCCAATTCCGCTTACGAAAATGCTCTTTTACTGGCACAGCACGGGTTGTGGTCGCCTGCCCAAAAAGTTTTGCAATCCCTCAAGCAACAGTACAGCGAAGACTGGTCGGCTTATGCCCAGGCGCAGTTAGATGTGATTGCCCTCCACGCCCAGGTGACGCAACATAATGCCGAGCGAGACTGGGCAAATGCCGGACAAAAGCTCGTTGCCATGTTGATTGATGGGCAATGGGAAAATAGCTGGTCCTATTTACTGGCAGAGCTAAACCGCGAAACCTCGGTTGCCCAGGTTTTGCAGGAGGATCAGCGATCGCTCTGGCGGCGGGTCGAGGCGGCGGTGCGGGTCAGCCCCAACCGGGATGCGGTGCGCAACTGGGCAAGCCTGATGCAGTACCTTCGCAATGGGCGGGAAGCAGCGATCGCCGAACTCCAAAATTCCGATAGCGCTACCCTCGTTTCCCTGAGTCCTCAACGGCGCGACATTCTTCAGCAACTTGACAATGCCCTGCTTGCGCGATCCGCACGCGACATCCCCACCTACGATTTTTATGGCACAGCAACGCCTCTCGCTGCGCCCACCGCCGCTGACTGGCAGCAGGCAGATGGCTCTCCCCCCAGCCTGGCTCCCGATGCCCGGTGGTATCGCGTCCGCATTGAAGCGGTGCAGACTGGCGAAGCCTGGGAGCGATCGCCCTTTCCCACTGTCCTGAATGGTGGAGCCACCCCCCGTTACCTCTGGCGGCAACTGGGCTTCGATCGCCAAGCCGAAGTTACCATCTCGTCCTGGAACGCCCCAGGGCAGCGCCAAAACTACCAGGCAACCGTTCAAGCCTTGCGGTGGACAAATGGCACGCTGGAACTGCTGGTGAAGGGTGACGAACTGCCCAGCCCAGATGCGGCAAACGCAACACTTGCGGTGGATGCAGAAACAGGCGAAGGGGCTGAGGGCGATCGCCCCACTCCTAACCTGAGCCAGGACACCGCCCTCATCGCCCACAGTCGCAATGCCCTCCAGTGGCAATTCCCCAGCAGCACCTCCCTTCAGTCTGTGATGCTGGATGACCCCGCTCTGGCAGAAGCCCTTGCTCAAACCCTGCCCGCCACCCTGGAAACCCTGGGCGTGCTCACCCCTGACTGGCAAGACTGGGGCACCGCCCCCCTTTATGGCTTGGACAACTGGACCGTGCAACAAATCGAGTTAACCGGAGACGATCGCCCTGAACTGCTCATTCCCCTATCTCCCAGCCTTCCCTTCGTCCGCGATACCGTTCCTCAGGGCAACCTGGTCGTCTCCGGAAGCGGGCGCATCATCTACAGCGAAGTTGGCGCACAGGCAGGAGCACCGATAATGGCGATCGCCAACCTGGCAAATGGCGATCGTCCCCTCCTGGTCACCCGCCTCAACGGGCGCTACCAGCTCCGCCGCTGGTCCGACGCAACCCAGCGATTTGAGTAGCCCTGCAAAAAAAAACTTGCATCTCCAGGATCTTGCTCTATCGTTTGAGCAGCCCACTCGAACCCCGTTGCAGCCTTGACTGACTCGTCCCCGGCTCCCCGCAATCGCACTCTGCGGCTGACAGATGCTGAGCGATCGCGCTACCGTCAGCGCCTTCTCCAACTCCGCCAGCCCACTACCATTGCCAACCTGCTCAACCGCACCCTTTGTCAGGACTTGCTTGAAGCCCTGCCGTGGTTGCCATCGCAATGGGTTGACTTGCTCATCCTCGACCCACCCTACAACCTCACCAAACGGTTCCGGCAGCATCTCAATCGACGACAATCCCTTACCCAATATCAGGAATGGATCTCAAGCTGGCTCACATCCCTCTGTCGCACCCTCAAGCCCACTGCCTCCATCTACCTCTGCGGTGATTGGCAATCCTCCCCTGCCCTTTATGCCGCTGCCGCTGAACATTTCACCATCCGCAACCGCATCACCTGGGAACGGGAAAAAGGACGGGGTGCCCGCAAAAACTGGAAAAATAACGCCGAAGATATTTGGTTTTGCACCCAATCTGCCGATTACTACTTCGATGCCGATGCGGTGCGCGTTATGCGCCGAGTGACCGCTCCTTATACCGATGAGCAGGGCAATCCAAAAGACTGGCAGCACACCCCCCAGGGCAAATTTCGTCTCACCGCCCCCTCCAATCTCTGGACCGACATCACCGTTCCTTTCTGGTCGATGCCCGAAAACACAGAACACCCGACCCAAAAACCGGAGAAGCTGATTGCCAAACTCATCCTTGCCAGTACCCCTCCTGGAGCGATCGTGTTTGATCCATTTCTCGGCTCTGGTACAACCTCGGTGGTCGCCAAAAAACTCGATCGCCAGTTCGTCGGCATCGAGCTAGACGAATACTACGCCTGCCTAGCAGAGAAGCGCCTGGAGCAAGCCACAAGCGATCGCCGCATTCAGGGTTATGGCGATCGCATCTTCTGGGAACGCAATAGCCAGCCTCCCCCTTCCAGTTCCCGCAAAAAACTCTACTCCCAGGACTGCATAGCCCCCTCTCAACCACTTAACGAATAATACCGAGTCCTCGAAACCAACATGCTCGCCATTTTTCCAAAACCCTTGATTTTGCCTGCGCTTCGGCAAAACCAAGGGTTTTGGAAAAATGGCGAAGGTATTGCAAAAACCAAAACCAGATATTTTTCTGAAATGCCCGCTGTGCAGGCGTTTCAGAAAAATATCTAAAGTAAGCTTTCAACGTATTCCAAAAAGGTCGGAACATAAATGCCCCGACCCGGATAAATGAATGATTCAAGCGTTTTTGAAAAGGGTCACAAACTTCTCAAAATGAGAAGCCTGAAAAATGAAAAACCGACTTGAAAATATTAAGATTTGTTACCTTCTTTGCTCGCCGTTTGGATGTACAGAATGAGCAAGAATACGACTGGAACGAACACAAACAACAAGCTTGCTACGAACCCCAGATCATTGACTGGCATTTGAATTGCCTCCCCGCTTATCCAGAGATAGTGACCTACTGCCTAAGAATATCATCGAAGACGACTTCAAGGTAGGTTACCCGACGCCGACCCAGCTTTTCAGCACATTTCAGGAAACCGCCAGCAAACCATTGCCCAGCCCCTACGGCTTTGTTTTTACCGTGACTGGACCATTTACCAGTGTTTGGCAGGCAAGACGATAGTTGTCTGGCTTATTTTTGAGCTTCCGCTTCTCCGCCTCAGTCAGGGGCGATAGGTTTTCCATCCCTTCCACAATCTCTACAATGCAGGTTCCGCATTGCCCGTAGCCGCCACAGTTCATCAGTTTCCCGACAAACTTGTAAATATCCACACCATTCTCAATAGCTTTCAGCCGCAGATTCGCTCCATCTGCAGCGACAACTTCACGGTCTTCGTTAAGAAACTTAATCATCGAAAAACCTGCCGATTTTTTGCTGAATTCACTGCTGTATAAGGTGTTGTTGCGATTGGGAGTTCGAAAGCCGATCCCGACCTGAATCATAGGGCGATCGCTCACCAACAGAGGCATTCTCCCAGGAAACCCTAACCCTTAAAATCCCATGCCTTAAAGGATTTCGTCTCCCCCTGCTATTGATCCTGACCAGGGTGCTCTAATGACACGCCAAGAACAGCGGCTCATGAGCTAAAAGACCTGTGTCGCAAGCCTTTCTCTGGGGTACAAGAACTCTCTGCCAATCGAACAGCCGATCCTTGCATTTGCGTATGAATGCTAGTTACACTTTGTCATACACTTTCATTTTTACAACCTAGCATCAACCCGTGATTCAATCCCCTGCTTCTGACACTAATTTTCGGACTTCTGAATCTTAGACCGCCAAGTGCAGGAATTGACCGTGGGGCGATCGCGTTTCAGATGCCTGATTCTGGTAGTCTTACTAGTATCTGGCAGCTTAAATAAATAAGGCTCAAGAAAGCGTTGAAATCATCAAATAAATAGGAGGAGCGTAGTCGATGGGACTACCGTGGTATCGCGTACACACAGTCGTCCTGAATGATCCCGGACGGCTGATTGCTGTACACCTGATGCACACCGCTCTGGTTGCAGGATGGGCAGGCTCTATGGCTCTTTATGAGCTAGCTGTGTTCGATCCCAGCGACCCGGTGTTGAACCCCATGTGGCGGCAGGGCATGTTCGTACTGCCTTTCATGGCACGCCTGGGGGTAACGGGATCATGGGGTGGCTGGAGCATTACGGGCGAAACAGGAGTCAACCCTGGCTTCTGGTCGTTTGAAGGTGTCGCCGCCGCACACATTATTTTGTCTGGTTTGCTTTTCCTGGCTGCCTGCTGGCACTGGGTTTATTGGGATCTGGAACTGTTCAGAGACCCCCGCACGGGTGAGCCTGCACTGGACTTGCCTAAAATGTTCGGCATTCATTTGTTCCTTTCTGGTCTGCTCTGCTTCGGTTTCGGAGCGTTCCACCTTACCGGGCTATTTGGTCCAGGGATGTGGGTATCTGACCCCTACGGTTTAACGGGAAGTGTGCAGCCTGTCGCCCCAGCCTGGGGACCCGAAGGTTTCAACCCCTTTAACCCTGGTGGCGTCGTTGCCCACCACATTGCCGCTGGCATCGTCGGCATTATCGCTGGCTTGTTCCACTTGACTGTGCGTCCCCCCGAACGTCTTTATAAGGCTCTGCGGATGGGGAACATCGAAACTGTTTTGTCCAGCAGTATTGCCGCTGTGTTCTTCGCCGCTTTCGTCGTCGCAGGAACCATGTGGTACGGCAGCGCCACCACTCCAATCGAGCTGTTTGGGCCGACTCGCTATCAATGGGATAGCAGCTACTTCCAGCAGGAAATCGAGCGTCGCGTTCAATCCTCCCTGGCAGAAGGCGCAACCTTTGAACAGGCATACTCTACTATTCCTGAGAAATTGGCATTCTACGACTATGTCGGCAACAACCCCGCTAAAGGTGGTTTGTTCCGTACAGGTGCGATGAACAATGGCGATGGTTTGGCAGAAGCCTGGTTGGGGCATCCCGTCTTCAAGGATGGGGAAGGTCGTGTACTGTCAGTCCGCCGGATTCCCAACTTCTTCGAGAACTTCCCTGTCGTTCTCACAGATGCGGATGGCGTTATCCGAGCAGATATTCCGTTCCGTCGTGCGGAATCGCGTTACAGCTTTGAGCAGGTTGGCGTTACCGCTTCCTTCTACGGTGGGGCGCTGAATGGTCAGACTTTCACCGATCCCGCAGTCGTGAAGCAGTATGCACGGAAAGCCCAATTGGGTGAAGTGTTTGCCTTCGACCGCGAATCGATTGAAGCAGATGGTGTATTCCGTACCAGCCCTCGTGGATGGTTCACCTTTGGTCACGCGGTCTTCGCTCTGCTGTTCTTCTTCGGACATATCTGGCACGGTTCTCGTACCCTGTTCCGGGATGTATTTGCTGGAATCGACCCCGATCTTGCCGAAGAGCAGGTGGAATGGGGCTACTTCCAGAAAGTGGGTGATAAGACCACTCGTCGTACCGAGCCTGTTTAAGACTCGTTGATCATTAACGAACGAAAATGACGGGAGTCTTCTGCTCTTAACTTTTGTGAGTTAAGTCGTCGGAATGACTCCCTTTTTACACTCTTTTTCCCTACACTGGGAAGTACGATTGGCAGAACAGGAGATATTCAATGGAAAGTGTAATTTACGTGCTCTTCTTGGCAGGCGCGCTAGGCGTATTGTTCTTTGCGATCGCCTTCCGTGAACCCCCCCGCATTTCCAAGAAATAGGTTTCCTCCGCTCTTTAGCGGAATCGCTTGAAGTTTGGATGCCAGATTACGCGTTTTCAATGAAAGCGGTAATCATTTAGATGAATTGATTTAAAAAAACATCGGTATCCATTTCAGAAAATTGCAGTACCATGACAGAGCCAAAGGTTAAGTCTTTGGCTCTTTGTTTATATCAAGGTGAAGATGTTGGGCGATCGCCCAACTAATTGAGCCATTTCTTACACTTCTCGCTAGCTTAGAGATCAAGAAACAAACGTTGATGGAGTTTTTTAGAACCCGTCCAACTCATTTCTGTTTCTTTTGCTAAAACCTGCTCTAAAGCTGCTTTATTAAGGTCATGCTCTCAGATTCCCTCCATTCCGTGAGCCTGTGGGCATAGTTCCAAACTTCGGCGGTTTAACGAAAAAACTGAGTTTGCTCTGCTCACTCTAGAGGTTGAGTCCCATGCGCTGTCCATTCTGCCAATTCCCTGACAACCGAGTTCTCGAATCGCGCTCTGCTGAAGGTGGACAAAGTGTGCGACGGCGCAGAGAATGCCTCAGTTGCAATCGGCGCTTTACAACCTATGAACGCATTGAGTTTGTTCCCATCGCTGTGATTAAGCGTAATGGCGATCGCGAATCCTTCGATCGCTCCAAAATTCTTCGAGGTATCACCCGAGCCTGCGAAAAGACGGGGATTCAGACGGTTCAACTCGAGGCACTGGTTGACGAGATTGAAGCCGATCTGCAACAACGCTCGGTGCGCGAAGTGGAAAGTAATGAAATTGGCGAATTGGTTTTAAAAAGCTTGCAACGGCTTAATGAAGTTGCCTATGTCCGGTTTGCTTCTGTCTATCGCCAGTTTCAGGGCATTCGAGATTTTGCCGAAGCGCTCAATCATCTCCAAAATACCCAGGAAAATGACGCCCGTCGTCATCTATTCCGTTCTACTAGCACCATGATGGAGGATGGAAACCACGAGTCTCCATCTGCAGCAACTCGATAGGTTCTTCATCGCCGACTTACTTTTACCTTGGATATTGATCGACGGTAGATCCTTGTTCTGACTATTCCATGAAGAGATTGGCGATCGCACGCCCAATCCTTATAAAAAGTAGTACCAAGTTCTCGAAAGCCCACTTCAGAGAGTTGCTCTAAAAATGCAATTTTTATTCTTTGGGGTGGCGATGAGAGCAGGCAGCGTCTGCTCTCATCGCCACGAACGATTGGTATAAATTGGTTGAACTAGTTGGCTTAACCCTTACCCTTGCTTAATCTGCACCCTATCGCTTTGACAAAAGAATGCCCTAAAGCAAATTTAGCGGTATTCCCAAAGAGAGTGCAAAGAAGGGAATCATTTGGGTTATGATATATCTTCCAGGGTCAGTTTGCATCTGAGTCGCTGTTGCCTAGTGTGTGGGTAGCGGCTTTTGTAGAGTGACCGAAACGTTGTCTAGCCAGCGCATAGACAGGAGAACATAAAAATTACGGAGACAAACCCCGGGACACGATTAGCATGGTCAATCAGCAAACAATAGATATTGGATTTACTCACGAGGATTTTGCCGCCCTTCTCGACCAATACGATTATCACTTCAACCCTGGCGATGTTGTTGCAGGGACGGTTTTCAGCCTTGAACCCAGAGGGGCACTGATTGACATTGGTGCTAAGACCGCCGCTTATATCCCTATCCAGGAGATGTCCATCAACCGGATCGAGACTCCGGATGAGGTACTGCAGTCCAACGAGACGCGGGAATTCTACATTCTTTCCGACGAGAACGAAGAGGGGCAGTTAACCCTCTCTATTCGCCGGATAGAGTATATGCGAGCTTGGGAGCGGGTACGCCAACTCAAGGCAGAGGATGCCACAGTACGCTCCAGTGTTTTTGCAACCAACCGGGGTGGTGCTCTAGTACGGATTGAAGGTCTGCGTGGATTTATCCCTGGCTCCCACATCAGCACTCGTAAGCCCAAGGAAGATCTAGTGGGTGAAGAGTTACCCCTCAAGTTCTTAGAAGTGGACGAAGATCGCAACCGTTTGGTTCTCAGCCATCGTCGTGCTCTGGTTGAGCGTAAGATGAACCGTCTGGAGCTATACGAAGTGGTGGTTGGTACCGTGCGTGGGCTTAAGCCCTACGGTGCATTCATCGACATCGGTGGTGTTAGTGGTTTGCTCCACATTTCCGAAATCTCTCACGATCACATCGATACGCCTCACAGCGTCTTCAATGTGAACGATGAGGTGAAGGTCATGATCATTGACCTGGATGCCGATCGCGGTCGGATCTCCCTCTCCACAAAGCAACTGGAACCTGAGCCAGGCGACATGGTAAAGAATCCAGAAATTGTTTACGACAAGGCAGAGGAAATGGCAGCGTTGTATCGTGAAAAAATGGTGCAAGCCCATCAGCCTTCGGAGATGACGATGGATGAGGAACCTGTAGCTGCAACCGACGACGCAGAAGTAGAAACAGAAGAAGCCGTAGCAACAGCCGAATAAGATTTTGCCTGGATAGGGTAAAGTCTGTTTTAAGATGAAGTGGAGAAGCTCTATAGCTTCTCCACTTTGTTTTTGGGCAAAAGAACGGTCGTCAGTGGTTGCGTTCTCTGGAGCCAAGCAACCTTTGTGGGAGAGTAATAGACTGGAGGTAGGCGATCGCATGGTTAAACCTATGACCAACACAAATTTTCAGTTCTGGGATATCCGCCGCTTCCTGAAGACTCTGTGCTTTTTCGAAGCGATTCCGCTGGTCAATCGCTTGCCGTTTCTACAAAACATGATGGGCAACTCCGCTGCAAACTCTGCTTCACCCAGTCCTCCAAACGTTGAATCCTCTGGTGAAGCAACGACGAAAGTTTTACTCGACTACACCCAACCCACTACATCAGTAGAAGAGGTTTGGGGTAGCCTGGATGACGTTGTCATGGGGGGTGTCAGTCAGAGCCAGGTTCACCAAAAGGACGGCAGTTTGTGCTTTGAAGGCAATCTTTCAACGGCAAACTCTGGTGGATTTACCTCAATTCGGACACGCAATTTTGACCCGCCACTCAGTTTATCAGGATGGGAAGGAATCGAATTGCGGGTGCAGGGAGATGGCAACCGTTACAAGTTTTTTCTGCGTAGTGAAACCCGCTGGGATGGGGTAGCTCATGCCCAATCATTCGATACCCATGAGGGCGAATGGCAAACCGTTCGTTTACCGTTTTCAGAATTTCGTGCCGTCTTTCGTGCCAAAACAGTCGAGGAGCAACCCCTCGATCCGTCTAACATTTATGCCTTGCAGTTGATGTTAAGCAAGTTTGAGTATGACAAAGCGTTAAACCCTCATTTTCAACCTGGTTATTTTGCTTTGAAGGTGCAAACAATTGGGGTCTATCGTTAGGTATGTTGGTTTGTTCAACACCATTGATGCCTCTTGTCTTTGCCATTCCATAGGTGGGTGAAATAGCTGTCAGCCATTGAAGATGGGCGATCGCCTTTATATCCCACAGCAAAGAAAGGAATTTGAAAAACTTCCCGGAAGAGTTGGGCAAATCCACGGAAGCCATTACATGAGCAATGCCTCTGTTTCAGGTTAACCAACCTCCATTTTGACCCTTTGTTTGAATTAAATGATGCGATCGCGGCACAAAACATTGTCACGATTCGTCGAGTCAACTAACACCATTCACCCCATTGGAAGTCACTATGGTCATGCGGTAGATATCGCTGTTGCTACCCCAAAGCGAACTCTCACCTAACCCAAGTCTGTAAGAGAATGTGCTACTTCTTTTCATGGATTTTGGTTTGACCATAGCCCATAATTTATCTTCCTTTATAGTCCGCTTCACTCCACCAAAAAGCTGGTTAGGAGTAGGGTACGTAGCGGTAAAATCCCAGTACTCTTTACCTGTTTTGGTAAAGGGCTAGGTTCGAAATGCTTGGCAATGGGGTTGAGAGGGCGATCGCCCTCGTCGATTGTATGAACCTGTCGGGAACGTCTTTACCGAAGTCACAAATAAAACGCTTCTGACGCGATCCCCAAACAGGCAATAATGTTCCTTTAGCAGTGACCTCAATTGTTGTTATGAAACCTATCCTTCGTGGATTGACTACTCTCGCTGCGGTAGCCCTGGGCGCATTTTCCACGTCCACGGTTCCCGCCCAATCCGCCTCGATTTTTGGACAGCAGGAAGTGGATCAGAGCCGCTATGTCGCCTTCTCGTCGCGGGGTCTGAGCGATCGTGGACTGATTATTATCGAGCAAGTCGCAGATTCCCGTGCTTGCTGGGATGAAGTCGGTTCTAGACCAACCTTGATTGACCCACTGTTGTTGAACTTTGACTTCACCGGTATTTGCCGCCGGAGCACGGATCGGAATGGCTATTCCATCCGAGTTAATGGCGAAGATATGGGTCTTTCCTACACCCTGCGCGTCATTCCTCGCGAAGACGAGATGGTGTTGATGGGGATTCCCCGTGATGAGTCTGTACCCACTGTCGAAATCGGACGCACCAGTGGCGTCAGCAACGACTTTACCAAGCTCACCCTGGATCCCGGTTGGCGTTTCACGCGTCGGACTTACAACGACCAGGTGTTGGGGCATGTTTATCTGACCTATGAAGGGGCGTTCCCTCCAGGTTCGGATCCCACAAACCCACCTCAGCCGCCGACTCCGCCGACAACACCGCGTTTCCGCGACATTTCGGGAGATATCTACTTTAACGACATCCAGCAAGCGGTTGAAATTGGCTTCATCGCTGGCTTTGAAGACAACACCTTCCGTCCGCGTGAAACCCTGACCCGAGAGCAACTGGTGTCGATGGTGCTGGATGCGCTAGAGGAAGTGCCCAATGCCAACTTCCGAGTGCCAGCTCAGGCAAGTGGGAATCCCTACAGCGATGTGAGCGCATCCCGCTGGAGTGCTGCCAAGATTCAGTTTGCCCGCGAGAACAATATCGTCAGCGGCTACGAAGATGGCACCTTCCGCCCCGATCGCCCGGTTTCTCGTGCAGAGTTGATCTCAGTGCTGCGTCGTGCCGCTAGCTTTGCCCAAACACTCCAGGGCGAGTCCCCCAACCTGACGCCCAATACCCCCGTGGTCAACTTCACCGATACCGCGAACCACTGGGCGAATGGTCAAATTGCTGAGATGTCTACTTTCTGCAATGTGGCATCGCCTCTAAACGAGCGGGGACGGCAGTTTGCACCCGATAGCTCTGCCTTGCGGAACTATGCCGCTGCGGCAACTCTGCGAATGCTGAACTGTGTGGAACCCCCAACACAACAAGCGCAGCAGTAGAGGAAGGGCTTTCTCGACACTAACCAGAGGAATGCTTTGGATTGATTCGGCTAGGTTTGGGTTCCTCTGATTTGTAGAGCATCAGTCTGGAGTTTTTTTGCTCCGGGCTGATGTTTTTTTAGGGATATTCTTTCTTGGAGATCGCCTTAATCCACTCCATTTTTATGAAACGACCGCTCAGCGGTCGTTTCATAAAAATGGAGTGGATTTTAGGGAATTAGGAATATGAAACTTTTAGGTGGGGATGGCTCGGTAAACCGCAATATCCTAACGGTGAGGCTGTGAGAGAAAATGAAGGAACTTGTCTTGAGGAGTGGCTGTGGCATCTTCCCCGTCTGATTCCCCATCTGAGTTTCGGAATGCTTCGTCGCATTCGGCTGAGTCCCCTGCGCCAAAGGCAATGGGGCTGATTCCGCTGGGGATGCAGGATGTTCACTATCAACGGGCGAAGACGAGTTTGCGGCAGCTTGTGCAGCGGTATTCAAAGAATTTGCGATCGCCCCGTCCCAATCCTTCCATCGAACTTCAGGCGGCATTGAAAACCGACCTGAACCAGGTCAACTACGCCCTCGACAAGCTGAATGCCAATCTGGTGCGGATTGCGGTGTTTGGACTGGTGAGCCGGGGAAAATCGGCGGTAGTCAATGCGCTGATTGGGAAGAAGCTGGTGCCCACGGGTCCATTGCATGGGGTGACGCAGTTTCCGCGATCGCTCTACTGGTCGCTGGACTTGCGGGAACCCGTCACCGTGGAACTGATCGACACACCGGGCATTGACGAGGTGGGCGGACAATCGCGGGCGGCGATGGCGCTGGAAATTGCCCATGATGCTGACCTGATCCTGTTCGTCATTTCAGGAGACATCACGCGAACGGAGTACCATGCGTTGTCGGAACTCCAGGCCGCGCACAAGCCGCTGATCGTGGTGTTTAACAAAACGGATCTGTATCCTGACCAGGATCGGGATGCGATTTATCGAAAGCTACAAGAGCTGTTTAATGCGAGCGATCGCCCCACCCGTCCCTTTTTGCAGCCGGAAGACATTGTGCTGGTAGCGGCGGAGCCTGCCCCCGTGCAGGTGCGGGTGGAGTGGGAGGATGGGCGTATCACCCACGAGCGCGAAACGCCGCAGCCCGACATTGCCCCGCTGAAGAACAAGCTGCTCGCCTTGCTGAACCAGGAAGGCAAGTCACTGCTGGCGCTGAATGCGTTGCGCCAGGGACGCGAGGCGGAGCAGTCCATCGCAGAAAAAAGTTTGCGGCTCAATCAGGAAGCAGCAGAGGAACTGGTGTGGAAATTTGCCCGCTGGAAAGCCGCAGCGATCGCCCTCAACCCCGTTGCCGTGTTGGACTTGATGGGGGGACTGGCGACAGATCTGGTAATGATCCGCTCCCTGGCAAAGCTCTATGGCTTGCCCATGACCCGCTACGAAGCTGGCAAACTGCTCAACACAATTCTCTGGAGTACAGGCGGGTTACTGGCTGGAGAAATGGGCAGTGGCTTTTTGTTGGGAGTTGGCAAGAGCGCCTCGGCGGTTGCCTCAGCCTTCGATAGCTTTGGGGGGTTGATGGCGTATAGCAGTGCGGCGATCGCCCAGGCAACCCTGGCAGGCTACGGCTCCTATCGCGTCGGCAAGGCAGCGCAGGTCTACCTGGAGCAGGGCTGTACCTGGGGACCGGAGGGCGTTAACACGGTGTTGCAAAGCATTTTGGAAGAGGTAGATCGGGAAACGGTGATCCATCGCCTGCGGCGGGATTTGGAGGAGACGGGATTGCCCCGATAGGTTGGGTGATTCACCACAGAGGCACGGAGGGCACGGAGATTTGGATGGTTTTGGGAGGATTGCAGGTCAGGCGTTGGGGAGAGCGGTTGCTTGCTTTTTGCCTCGTTCGGCTAGTTTGTAGCCCAGTGCCACTCCGACGAGGCTGCACACCAGATCCAGCCAGTCCACACTGCGGTTGGGGGAGAAGCCCTGTCCCAGTTCTTCCACAATGGTGAAGCTGCTGAAGATCAAGACCCAGAGAGGCAGTGAGATGCCTGCGACGGTGATGTGGCGGCGGCGCAGGGCGAGGTGTTCATACCTGCGTGAAAATTTTCTGAGAGCTAAGCCAGAAAATAAAAATCCATTTTGGGAAAGCGGGTGCGGCGTCGCCGCACCCGCTTTCCCAAAATGGATTTTTATTTTCTGGGAGTACTCTAAAAGACATGTAACGATAAGAAAAGCGGTTCTCACAGAAAAGCGCTGCTTATTTTGGAATGAGTTGAGAGGTTCCTGGCGTGCCCAGAATCTTGCTCCAAAAAAGCGGAAATGTTTAAGGATTGTAAAGTAATCCACGTATAATTAAGGTTGAGAAGCGCTATTTGCCGTTCGAAGAAGGAAAGATTTCATGCGTGTAGCGATCGCCGGGGGTGGGTTAGCGGGCTTAGCCTGTGCGAAGTATTTGGTGGACGCTGGGCACACTCCCATCCTCCTGGAAAGCCGCGATGTACTGGGCGGACTGGTCGCCGCCTGGAAAGACGAAGAAGGCGACTGGTATGAAACCGGGCTGCATGTCTTCTTCGGGGCTTATCCCAATATGCTGCAACTGTTCAAGGAACTGGACATTGAAGATCGGTTGCAGTGGAAAGAACATACCCTCATCTTCAACCAACCAGAAAAGCCTGGGGTTCTGTCTCGCTTCGACGTTCCCGACATTCCGGCTCCCTTCAACGTCATCGCCTCTATCATCCGCAACAACGACATGCTCACATGGGAGCAGAAAGTGCGGTTTGCGGTTGGGCTGACTCCGGCGATCGTGCGGGGACAAGCCTATGTAGAAAAAATGGATCAATACTCCCTGCTGGAATGGTTGCAGCTTCAGGGGGTCGATGAGCGGGTGAACAGCGACATTTTCATCGCCGCATCGAAAGCCCTGACCTTCATCAACCCCGAAGATGTTTCCGCAACGGTGCCTCTGACCGCACTGAATCGCTTCCTGCAAGAGCGCTACGGCTCCAAAGTCGCATTCTTGGATGGATCGCCCACGGAGCGCCTTTGCCAGCCGATGGTGGACTACATCACCGAGCGGGGCGGCGAGGTTTTGCTGAAGAAGCCGTTGAAGCAGATTTTGCTGAACGATGATCAGACGGTGAACGGTTTTCTCATTCGGGGACTGGATGGCGCAGAGGACGAGGTCATCACCGCCGATGCCTATGTGTCAGCCATGCCCGTGGATGTGATGAAGGTGCTGATGCCGGAACCCTGGAAAGGGGTCGAGTTTTTCCAGAAAATGACGGAACTGGAAGGGGTGCCGGTGATCAACATTCATCTGTGGTTCGATCGCAAGCTGACGGATGTGGATCAGTTGTTGTTCTCGCGATCGCCCCTGCTCAGCGTCTATGCTGACATGAGCAACACCTGCCGCGAATATGCCAACCCCGATCGCTCAATGCTAGAACTGGTTCTGGCTCCGGCTAAGGACTGGATCGACCGTTCGGACGACGACATCCTGGCGGCAACAATGGAAGAGTTGAAGAGATTGTTCCCCGAAGACATTGGGGGCGAGAATCCAGCCAAGCTGCTGAAGCACAAGATTGTGAAAACGCCTCGCTCGGTCTACACGGCGCGTCCGGGTAGCCAGCAATGCCGTCCCAGCCAGGAAACCCCCATTGCAAACTTCTTCCTTGCCGGAAGCTACACCATGCAACGTTACCTGGGCAGCATGGAGGGAGCCGTGTTGTCCGGTAAGTTGGCAGCACAAGTCATCGATCAGCAAACCGAAAAATTGCAACCGGATGAGTCCGCTTCGAAGGTTCTTCAGCCTGTATCCTCATAAACGGGATAGTCAGCGGCTCAATTTGTTCTTGTTGGTTAACAGCCTGTTGCCAATTGCTGATAGGTTTAACTGTATTCTCCGCACTGCGACGTAATGCTGCAACTTCCGAGACCCACCCCCTGCAAAACCGCGCTGGCTTCTGTCGAAGATGCCTACGAAGCCTGTCGAAAAGTCACCCAAGACTATGCCAAGACCTTTTACCTTGGCACGCTATTGATGCCGGAGCACAAGCGCCGCGCCATCTGGGCAATCTATGTCTGGTGTCGGCGCACTGACGAGCTGGTGGATGGGGCGCAGGCGGAGTTCACAACCGATCGCACCCTCGACGACTGGGAAGCCAATCTGGAATCGATCTTCGCTGGGCATCCCGTTGATGATGTGGACGTGGCGCTGGTGCATACCCTGGAGCATTTTCCGCTGGATATCCAACCCTTCCGCGACATGATTGCGGGACAGCGGATGGATCTCTACCGGAATCGCTATCAAACCTTCGAGGAACTGGAACTCTACTGCTATCGGGTCGCTGGAACCGTCGGGCTAATGTCTGCCGCTGTGATGGGAGTTGACGACACACCCCGCACCGCTTCCTGGGAACAGGGCAAACCCGCTCCGAACCCCATTCAAGAGGCGATCGCCCTCGGCATTGCCAACCAGCTCACCAACATCCTCCGGGATGTGGGCGAAGATGCCCGTCGGGGACGCATTTACCTGCCGCTAGAAGACCTGGAACGGTTCAACTACAGCGAGGCCGATCTGTTCAATGGGGTGGTGGATGAGCGCTGGCGATCGCTCATGAAGTTCGAAATCGACCGGGCACAGAAGTTTTTTGTGGATGCCGAGCGCGGCATCAGCCAACTCAGCCCCGATGCGCGGTTCCCCGTGTGGTCTGCGCTCATGCTTTACCGCCAGATTTTGAATGCGATCGAGCGCAACCGCTACGATGTGTTCACCAAACGCGCCTATGTTCCGGGCTGGCGCAAGTTTCTCAGCCTTCCCCTGGCAAAACTCCGCGCCGAAGTGCTTTAGTTCAGCCTAAAATCCAAAAACTAAAATCCAAAATAGTGTTGAATGGTTGAGGATCACCCTAACCGAGGAATCGATCGCCCGTGTCCGACACCCAGCGCCCTGCCCGATCGCTCACCAAAATTGCCGGAATCGTCGCGGCGGCGACACTGATTAGCAAGCTATTTGGGCTATTTCGACAGCAGGCGATCGCCGCTGCCTTTGGGGTGGGTCCGGCTTTTGGAGCCTTCAACTTTGCCTATGTCATCCCTGGCTTTCTGCTGATTTTGCTGGGGGGGATTAACGGTCCCTTTCATAGTGCGATCGTCAGCGTTCTGGCAAAGCGCAAGCGGGAAGAAGCCGCGCCCATCGTAGAAGCGATCACCACCCTGGTCGTTGGCATTCTGCTGATTCTCATGGTGGGAATGCTGCTCTTCGCGGAACCGCTGATTCATCTGGTTGCGCCTGGGTTGTTCGTCACACCCGAACAGTTTGCCCAGACCGGAGAACCCCTCGCCGTTTACGAAACCCTGGTGCAAACGCGGGAAATTGCCATCTTGCAGTTCCGCATCATGGCTCCCCTGGCCGTGCTGGCAGGCTTGATTGGCATTGGCTTTGGCACCCTCAACGCCTCGGATCAGTACTGGTTGCCCTCCATCAGCCCCATTTTCTCCAGCCTGTCGGTGTTATTGGGCTTAGGAGGACTGGCGCTGTACCTGGGCGGCGATATCACGAATCCTGAGAACGCCGTTTTGGGAGGAGCGGTGCTGGCGGGTTCAGTGGTCGCCGGGGCGGTAGTGCAGTGGTTGGTGCAGTTGCCTGTGCAGTGGCGATCGGGGCTGGGGACGCTGCGCCCCCGGTTCAACTTCCGTCAGCGCGAAGTGCGGGAAGTCATCAACATCATGGGACCCGCCACCTTCTCCTCCGGCATGATGCAAATCAATGTCTGGACGGATTTATTTTTCGCCTCGTTCATTCCCAATGCAGCCGCAGCCGTGTCGGCAATGGGCTATGCCAGCCTGCTGATTCAAACCCCCCTCGGCATCCTGTCCAACGTGATTCTGGTGCCGTTGCTCCCGGTGTTCTCGCGCCTCGCCGCCCCCGATAGCTGGCCCGACCTAAAGCAACGCATCCGCCAGGGTTTGATGATGACCGCGATCACCATGCTGCCCATCAGCGCATTGATGATGGCGCTGGCTGTGCCCATCTCGCGGGTCGTGTACGAGCGCTACGCCTTCACCGCCGAGGATTCCTTCTTCACCGCTTCGGTGCTGGTCGCCTATGCGCTGGGAATGTTCTTCTACCTCAGCCGGGATGTACTGGTGCGGGTGTTTTATGCCCTGGAAGATGCCCAAACGCCCTTCCGCATCAGTATTGTGAATATTTTCTTGAATGCGTTCCTGGACTTCTTGCTGGTGCGTCCCTTTGGAGCCGTAGGTTTGGTGCTGGCAACGGTCGGTGTGAACCTGATCTCGATGGTGGTGATGCTGTGGGTGTTGCATCGACGGCTGAATGGCTTGCCCCTGGCACAGTGGGGACGCATCACGTTTCTGCTGACAGCGGGAAGTGGGCTGGCAGGCGCGATCGCCCTCTTCACCCTCCGCCTCACCGAAAACTGGCTGGGCACCGATGGCTTCTTTGTCCTGTTGGCGCAACTGGCGATCGCTGGTACAGCCGGATTTCTCGCCTTTTTCATCTATGCCAAACAACTGCGGTTGCCAGAACTGGATTTATTTGCAGAGCGGATCTGGCAGAAGGTTTCGCGACGACGGAGGGAGTAGGTGGTGAAGGGTAAGGGACTTGCAAGAAAATAAAATCCCAATTTTTGAGAGAGAAGGCTGGCAGAGCCAGCCTTCTCTCTCAAAAATTGGGATTTTATTAATCCGCAGATCCCTAAAGGGTAAAGGGTGAAGGGTGAAGGGTGAAGGGTAGATGGATGAGTTTTGAGTTTTGAGTTGTCTTGGTGTCTTGGTGGTTAGTTCAAAATCCAAAATCTAAAATCTAAAATCCAAAATTTCAAGACTTCCAATCGTTAGCGGCTTGTTCAAGGACATATTCGGAGACGGCAGTGATTTCTGCGGGGGTGAGGCGATCGCGGTAGGCAGACATGAGACCTTTGCCGTTGGTGACGAGTTGGGCGATCGCCTCCACCGAGTCATAGCCTCGACGTTCTAGAGTGCCCTGTTTCAGGTTTTTGCCCCGTCGCACGATGTTGCCGCCGTTGATGTGGCAGCCCACGCAATGCACCTCGAAAACTTCAGCTCCCGTCAAGCCCTCATCCGCCAGCACAGGCATTCCTGGCACTAACCAGCACAACCCAATCAATAGCAGCGCTATCAAAACTCGCATTCGCATTCTCTCCATTACAGCTAGTGACCATTACAGCTAGTGGCAGTCGATTAAATTCTGCCACACCTTTGGAACCATGCCCTTGCCCGGAAATCTCCTGGAGGACTATGGTGACAGACGAAGGATAGCTTTAATGCTTTGAACTAGGATGGATTGATAGCTTTAGCGATAATAGCTTTAGCGATAATTGATGGCTCCGCCTGTAGACCGATGATGGAACAACTGCTCACTAACCCCTTTTATGAAACCGCTTTTGTCTTGCTGATTTCTGCCATTGTCGGGGCAATTGGTCTGCGGCTGCGGCAACCGTTGATTGTTGCCTTCATTGCGGTGGGCATCCTGGTTGGACCTTCAGCCTTTGGCTGGGTTATCCCGAGTGAGGAAATGGAACTGCTTGCGGAGTTAGGCATTGCCCTACTGCTGTTTGTGGTTGGGCTGAAGCTTGACTTGCACCTGATTCAAAGCATGGGGTCAGTGGCACTCGCAACGGGTTTGGGGCAGGTCGCCTTCACGTCAATCGTGGGTTTTCTGATTTCGCTGTTGTTAGGGTTTCCTCCCCTAACAGCCGTTTACATTGCCGTCGCCCTTACCTTTTCCAGCACAATCATTGTTGTGAAGCTCCTTTCGGATAAGCGCGAGATTGATTCGCTGCACGGTCGGATTGCACTCGGTTTTCTAATTGTGCAAGACCTGGTCGTGGTGCTGGTCATGATTGGGCTGTCGGCTCTGGGTGGCGAAGCCGATCTTGCTCCAGGAATTGCCCTGCTGCAACTGCTACTGAAGGGTGGGCTGTTGCTGCTGGGGGTGGGGGGCATGATGGCATTTGTGCTGCCGAAGTTGTTGCACCATTTGGCGCGATCGCAAGAACTACTGCTCGTCTTTGCGATCGCCTGGGCTGTAGCGCTCTCTGCTTTGAGTGAAATTTTAGGGTTCAGCAGTGAGGTTGGGGCATTTCTCGCCGGTATTTCCCTCGCATCAACCCGCTATCGAGATGCGATCGGGTCACGGTTAGTCAGCATCCGAGACTTTCTACTGCTGTTCTTTTTTGTTGATCTGGGTGCCCACCTTGACTTAGGGCTGCTGGGGGCACAAATCGTTCCCGCCCTGGTGTTGTCTTTGTTCGTATTGATTGGCAATCCTGCCATTGTCATGGCGATCATGGGCTACATGGGCTATCGCAAGCGCACCAGCCTCCTGTCTGGCTTGACCGTAGCCCAAATCAGCGAGTTTTCCCTGATTCTGGCAGCTCTGGGATTAAGCCTGGGACATATCGACGAAGAGACCGTGGGGCTGATCACCCTGGTAGGGTTAATCACCATCGGCGTGTCCACTTACATGATCCTCTATTCCAACCTGCTGTATGAGCGGCTATCCCCCATGCTCAGCATCTTCGAGCGCCGCATTCCCCACCGGGAAGAAGCTGGAGATACTGACTTTTCGGCGACAGAAGCCGATGTAATCGTTTATGGCTTGGGTCGCTATGGTGGCTGGCTGGTGAATAGCTTAAGCAGCAAGGGGCTGATTGTTCATGGTGTGGACTTTGACCCCGAAAATGTGCGGCGCTGGCGGCGGCAGGGTTTCTCTGTCCACTATGGCGACGCGGAAGACCCTGAATATCCCAGCCATCTCCCCCTCAATACCGTCAAATGGATCGTCAGCAGCATTCCGGGGATTGAGGTTAACCTCACCCTCTTGCACGCGCTCCAGCACTACGGCTATGAGGGCAAGCTAGCTGTCACCATCCACCAGGAGCACGAAAGTGAAACCCTACAAACCTCTCAGGTCGATTTGATTTTGCGCCCCTTTGTAGATGCCGCAGAGCAGGCAGCAGAGGAGCTATCCAAAAAACTGAGATACCAGCAGGAGTGATTCACTCTTCCTCTGCAACGCGCATAGATTAAAATCCAAAACTTGTTTTTTGAAAGCGCGGCACAGCCGCGCTTTCAAAAAACAAGTTTTGGATTTTATTGAATCCTCAGCCCTCTGGAACGAGTCGCTTGAGGGTGTTGTCGTTTGCCGCCAAATAACTTCAACGTTAGGCTAGAGAAAGCCGTTACATTTCGATACGTGTTGATGAATGCCCTCGAAACTCCCCAAACCCAGCGCACCCTCTACTTCATCAGTGGCTTGGGGGCAGACGAGCGGGTCTTTCAGCAGCTCAAGCTCGAAGGCTATCGGGTGGTTCATTTCCAGTGGGAAGAACCTGAACGCGGGGAAGACCTGGCTAGCTACGCCCGTCGGCTGATGAGTCAAATTGATACGGAACGTCCAGTACTGGTAGGGCTGTCCTTTGGTGGGTTAATAGCAACCGAAATCGCCAAGCAACTGGAAGTCGAACGGGTCATTCTCATCTCTAGCGCAAAGACGGACGCAGAAATTCCAGGTTATTTCAAACTGCTGCGGTGGTTTCCAGTTCATCGAATTCTGCCCTTCAATTGGTTCTTTTGGGCAGTATTTTGGATTTTGAATTGGTTTTTTGGATTGCAAGAAAGAGCAGAACGGACGTTGTTACGCGCCATTTTGAAGGACACCAACAAGCATTTTCTCAAGTGGGCTTTGCATCGGGTAGTGACCTGGAGAAATGATGCCGTACCCGAGGCGACGTACCACGTACATGGGACGAGCGATCGCATCTTCCCCATCCGCATCATCTCCGCCGATTGCTTGATCCCAGCGGGCGGGCACTTCATGGTCTGGAATCGGGCGGAAGAAATTTCTCAGGTTATTGATCAGGTATTGGAGAGCGATCGCGTCCTCGTATAAAATTTGCTACGAAGACATTTCGCCACGAAGATATTTCGCCACGAAGACATTTCGCTACGAAGACATTTCGCCACGAAGACATAAAGATGCCAAGGCTTCTCTCTGTGCCTCTGGGTATGCGGCTCAATTAAACGAAGAGACAACATACAGCGCTTCACGCTTGAACCAGCTACAGTTATTTTTGTGAGAGCCGCGCTCCGCGCGGTATTTGTTTAGCGTTTATTGTTAGCAGCCGATGTTTTTACCCCCCTCAATCCCCCCTTGGTAAGGGGGGAAGCCTGGTTCTCCCCCTTACCAAGGGGGAGTTAGAGGGGGTGTCCCGAGGGTCGCTAAACAAATACCCGCGCGGCTCTCACAAAAATAGCCTGGTTTTAAGTGCTTGAAAAGCGCTGTAAATCTCGGATGGATTTGATGAGTGCAAACGGATTCACTGTTCTATCGGTTGTTTCAAACGGTTCCAGAACTCTTTTTTGAGTTGATTGGGCGATCGCCCAGCGATAGCGAGGGCTATGAGTTCTGCTCGGTCGAAGTCAAGCAGACCGCTTTCCGCATCGACGGGGTTTTCCTGCCTCCCGCAGAGACACCGAATGCCCCGGTGTACTTCGTCGAGGTGCAGTTTCAGCGGGATAAGCTGCTGTATCGGCGGTTGTTTGCCGAAATCTTCCTCTACCTGCGCCAAAATCCTACAGTGGAGCAGTGGCAGGCAGTTGTCATCTATCCCGCCCGGTCAGTCAAACCAATCGAGCAGGCGATCGATCGGTTGTTGCTGAACTCTTCCTTTGTCGTAGAAATCTACCTGGATGAGTTGGGTGAGATCGCCAGTCTGCCCCCCAGCGTTGGAGTTATCCGCCTCACCATCGAATCTCCCGAACGCACACCCGAAGCCGCACGGCAGTTGATTGAGCAGATCCAGCGATCGCCCCAGCGTTTGGGAGACGGCGATCGCATAATAGAGTTAATCGAAACGATTGTGGTTTACAAGTTTCCGCAACTGAGTCGGCAGGAGATCGAAGCCATGCTGGGATTGAGCGAGCTACGACAAACACGGGTCTACCAGGAAGCCCGCGAGGAAGGACGCGAAGAGGGACGCGAAGAGGGGCGGCAAGAAGAAGGGCGATCGCTCATTCTCCGTCAACTCAATCGGCGTTTTGGCGAAATGCCAGAAAGATTACGCAGCCAGGTTCAGCAACTTTCAATTGAGCGGTTGGAAGAACTAGGCGAAGCGCTCTTAGATTTTGCAGCTATGACTGATTTGGAGCGGTGGCTGGAAGCCCATCCGCATGAAAATCAGTAGCAAATCCGTAATCGGCGAGTCTAACCTGGCTCAATTTTGGGTTGCGCCGTCGGGGAGGATTGCCCCTTCTAGATTTGCGCCATCTAGCGTTGTACCGTCTAACTTTGCGCCATTGAGATCGGCATTGGTGAGATTGGCATTGGCGAGGTTGGCGTTCGTGAGGTCGGCATTGCGGAGGAATGCGCCTGTGAGGTTTGCGCCACTCAGGTCTGCCTCGGTGAGGTCAGCGGAGGTGAGGGCGGCTTGTTCGAGGATGGCTCCGCTGAGGTTTGCCTTTGTGAGATTGGCGCTATCGAGGAGGGCGGCACTGAGGTCTGCCTGACTGAGATCGGCTTCGCTCAAATCAGCACGGTTGAGAACGGCGCTGTTCAAATCTTGACCACTCAGATCTTCGGATTTGAGGTCGCATTCAATACATTCCCCGGTTTCAGCGAAGGTGTCGCGGGGATCGGGTTCCGCGCAGGCGGTGAGAATCAGCAGTCCAAACAACAGGGAAGCAGCCGTCAGGCGTTGAAACATTATCAAAACTCTCGGTAGATCCATTCAGACATTTTATTATCGGGCATGACATACCCTGGCGATCGCCCCTTTTCCCTTAAGTAGCCGAATCCGTCTTCTGAATCTGGCGACTCAGCAAAATCACAGGGACGATCCCTGCCAGCACAACGGCGAGGGCGGGGAGAGCGGCTTCTGCCAGACGCTCGTCAGATGCCAGTTGGTAGGCGCGAATTGCCAGGGTATCAAAGTTAAAGGGGCGAATGAGGAGCGTAGCCGGAAGCTCTTTCATCACATCGACAAAGACGAGGAGCAGGGCGGTGATCAAGCCACTGCCCATGAGTGGGAAATGCACCTGACGCAGGGTGGAGGCGGGGCTGTGCCCCAGGGAGCGGGCGGCATCATCGAGGCTGGGCTTGATGCGGTTGAGGCTGGCTTCGACGGAGTTAAAGGCGACCGCCAGGAAGCGCACCAGATAGGCAAAGAGCAGGGCAAAGATGGTGCCGCTGAGCAGCAGCCCGGTGGAAATGTCGAAGGTCGATCGCATCCAGGCATCCAAAGTGTTGTCGAAGCGCCCTAGGGGAACGAGGATGCCGACAGCAATCACGGAACCGGGGACGGCGTAGCCCATTGCCGCCAGCCGCACGGAAAACTGCATGGGTCGGGAGGGGTGGAGTCGCAGCCCATAGGCGAGGAAAAGGGCGATCGCCCCTGCCAAAATTGCTCCCAAACTCGCCAGCACCAGGCTGTTGCGGGCATATTCCCACAACTGGCGATCGGTAATCCTATCCAGATGCCGGAAGCCATCAATGAGGAGCAGGAGGGCGGGCAGGAGGAAGCCCAGGGTAATGGGAATCAGGCAGACCAGCAGGGCACTCCAACGCCGCCAGCCCCGTAGGTGATAGCGGGAGAGCACCGAACGGTTGCGGGTCTGGTAATACCGCCCATGCCGCCGAAACCATTGCTCCACCAGGATGAGAGCGAGGACGAAGAGGAGGAGGAGAGCAGCGAGTTGTGTGGCGGCGATGCGTTCGCCCATGCCGAACCAGGTGCGGTAGATGCCCGTGGTGAAGGTATCGACACCGAAATATTGCACGGTGCCGAAGTCGCTCAGGGTTTCCATGAGGGCGAGGGCAGTGCCAGCGGCGATCGCCGGACGCGCCAGGGGCAGCGCCACCCGCCAGAAACTTTGCCAGGGGCTACAGCCCAGAATGCGGCTGGCTTCGAGGGTGCGGGTCGATTGTTCCAGGAAAGCAACCCGCGTCAGCAGGTAGACGTAGGGGTAGAGCACCAGCGTCAGGAGGGCGATCGCCCCACCCAGAGAGCGAATATCGGGAAACCAGTAGGCATTGATGGATTGCCAACCGAACAAGGTTCGTAGTCCGGTTTGGACAGGACCGTAGTATTCCAGAAACTCGGTGTAGACAAAGGCGAGGATATAGGCGGGAGCAGCTAGGGGCAACAACAGCGCCCATTCCAGCCAACGACGATAGGGGAACTGGCAGGTCGTCACGAGCCAAGCGGTCGAGACGCCGATACCGACGACCCCGACGCCGACGCCGAACAAGAGCGCCAGGGAGTTGAAGATGTAGCGGCTGAGGACGGTTTCTGCCAGGTGTTGCCAGATCTCTCTGGCGGGGGTGAATAGCCCCGTCAGCACCACCAGTACGGGCGAAGCGATGAGCAGGGCGATCGCCCCTACCCCAAGCTGCCAGGCATTGACGCCACCCAGCCATCCTTGCTTACTGAAAACCCCCTTCAGAAGAGAAGAGCTTTGTCTGGAGGGAGTTATGGGAACCTGACGCATAGAATGATAGAAACCTTAAGGAAAAGGGGCGATCAACCTTCGCTGCCTACAATCACCTTATTGAATCTTACTTTCAATAACAACCGTATCGACCTAAGCTAATAAAAGGCAATGGAATTTAATCATTTCTGCCATTTCTACCATTTCTGCCGTTTTTGCCATCGCTTCCTTGCTTCAGAACCATGTCTTTGGCTGCACGCTCAACTCCCTCTCAAACCGCTATGTCTGTAAGTCTTTCCCTGGTTGGTGTGTCTCACCAATTTCCTGGTTGCCCTGTGCCCGCTGTGGCGGATGTCAGTTTGGAACTGGCGTCGGGGGATATTTTGGCGCTGCTGGGTCCCTCTGGCTGTGGCAAAACGACGCTGCTGCGGCTGATTGCCGGGTTTGAGACACCGCAACAGGGGCAGATTGCGATCGCCGGAACCCCTGTCTCTGATCGCAACTTACAGGTTCCTCCAGAGAAGCGATCGGTAGGGATGGTGTTTCAGGATTTTGCCCTGTTCCCCCATCTCACGGTGGCGGAGAATCTGGCGTTTGGGTTGCAGCGATTGGGGAAAGCGGTCGTGCAGGAGCGGGTGCAAGAGGCGATCGCCCTGATCGGCTTGCAGGGCTTTGAGCAGCGCTATCCCCACGAGCTGTCGGGAGGACAGCAGCAGCGGGTGGCGCTGGCACGGGCGCTGGCTCCCCGCCCCAATCTGGTGTTGCTAGACGAGCCGCTGAGCAACCTGGATGTGCAGGTGCGGCTGGCGCTGCGCCAGGAAATTCGAGAGGTGCTGAAGGCAACGGGTACATCAGCGGTGTTCGTCACCCATGACCAGGAGGAGGCGATGGCGATCGCCGATCAGGTTGCCGTCATGCGTGCTGGACACCTGGAACAGCAGGGAACACCCGAAAGCCTGTATCACGAGCCTACATCGCGCTTCGTTGCTGAATTTGTGACCCAGGCAAACTTTCTGCCCGCCCAGCAAAAAGGGCAGGTCTGGGAAACGGAGTTGGGCAACTTCAGTATGGAGCGGGTGCAATGTGCCTGCAATGCCCTCCGGCTGGAAGATACCCACAATGCCTTACGGGGCGAACTGATGATGCGGCAAGAGGAGGTAGTGCCTGTGGCGGATGCTGACGGGAATGTGGTAGTGCGCGATCGCCAATTCCTCGGTCGTGAGTACAACTACACGTTGCAAACCGCCTCTGGGCAAGTGCTTCACGTCCGCACCTCGACGCGCACCCAACTCCCCATCGGCAGTACCGTCCATCTTGACCTCAGCCATGTGAATCTGCGATGCTTCCCGCAAAATATGCCGTCATCATCGGTAGACGCCGTCGCAAAGATCTGAGCCATCGGGTTCAGGTCGATCGCAATCGCAAATGATTGCCACAGTGACCAATTTCTACCTTTTTCGTTTCGCGGTTGAGGGCGAAGTAAATCCTTAAATTCTTGTCTGTGCCTCTGCCTGTGCCGACTTTGAGGTGCTCCAGCATAATTTTGTCGGGCTTACCAGGATGTCTGAATTTGCGATCGCTCAACAACTTTGGATCATTTTTCACGGTGTCACTTTCGCGGGATGAGTAGGTGCAATTGAGCTGTTGCAAATACTCGTAAATCGGTTGTCCCAATTCCCCATCCCGTGTGAAGTAATCACGCCCCAACCAGGCAAGAGACTGCAAGTTCAAATACACATCACGGGGACGAATAAAGTTGGATTGATAGGCAGATTGTCGCGCCGAATCCCAAATTTCTAGCACATCGCCAAACAGATATTCTGCAAACTCAACGGCATGGATCACGCTATCAAATTGGGTGTCGATTTGTGCGTGAAACAAATCCGTCGTAGCTCCATTCATTCGCTGACAGACCGAAACAATGGAGATGCGCCGAAGATTCACCTCATAATCTAATTGCTGCTGGAGGGAAAACTGATCCTGCTCAATTTCTGCCTGTAATTGCGAGATTTTTTCCTGAAGAGCAGCCTTTTCCCGCTCTAAAGCATGAATCCTTTTATGCGTCTCTTCCTGATGGAGCAGTGGATAATAGCGCTCCTCCAATCGTTGATTTTCCTTTTCTAAATACTGCTGTTCCGATCGCAGACTCTCACATTTTCGTTCAATGGCTTGCCGTTCTTCAGTCAGCAATTTTTTGTGTAAACTCTCATCCTGCAAGCTTTTTTCTAAATCATCAATTTGTTGGATCAGCTCAGCTCTACGATTTTCCAAAGCAACGCTAGATTTCTCCAAAATCTGGCGTTGCAATGCCTCCAGTTCTTGCTTGAGGGATTGATTTCTGAGAGTTAGTTCTGTGTGTCTCTCTTCTGCTTCAAGGCGTTGCTTTTCCAGGTCGAGAAGTTGCTGATTATAGCTGCGCTCTAGCTCAGTTAGACGCGCATCATACTGCTGCCGCTGACGATGGTTATCAGGGCTATTTCATTCTAAATAGGGTGCTCAGTGTGTTAAGGCTAAACCCCGCCCGACGTTGGGCTTGAGCCATATTTTGAAAGCCCTGATCCCGATACAAATTGAGGGCAAAGTTCCGTGCC